>OLWB01000066.1_pt1 | contig 97938 bp, 96 predicted proteins | sample 1673331 | NCBI WGS metagenome assembly OLWB01 (sample SAMEA3178943, study PRJEB25190) | human gut metagenome | biome: human gut; feature: human-associated habitat; material: faeces | place: Austria | collected 2013
TTCTGTTATTTTAACAAAGGTTGCTTTAATTTTATCGCATCTACCATTTTTGAATTTAAAAGCGTATCGTATAGAACCTTTGTCTATTTTCAATTGCCTAGAAGCGTCTTTATACGCATAAAAGTATTTACATTCGCCATTATCAAAAATAGCTTTTATAAAGATGTTATTCTTTTTATTTTTATAGTCTTTATAACGTTCTATAGTTTTTACCCTTATTTTGTCTATTGTTTCCTTTTTCTTTTCTTCAGACATGCAATTATATCCGAAATATTGTTTTGTAATATTCCATCTATTCTTCATTTTATCGGATTGTTTAGGTCTTTTTTTACCTAAATTTTTCAATCTAATTTTTTCAATAGTCTCTTTGGATATTTTTCTATTTAAAGCTTTTTGTCTAATTTTCTCTTTGGTTTCTTCAGATAAATGTTTTCCTGCATATTTTGCCTCAGGATCAATATTATATCCGAACTCTCTATTATACGATTTGTAATAATCTAAATAATATTGTTCGAAAATTAGACATTCATCTGGTTCACATTCTTCTAAAAATTGAAATTGTAAGACATCCTTGTATTTATTATATGCAGATTGAAGATGGACATTACAATGCGTGTTTTTCTTAAGATTTCTTAAATGCTCTTTTAATCTTCTTTCTACATTAATTGAACTTCCAATATATCTTTTATTATTTATTGGATTATATATTTGATAGACACCCGACATATTTATTTCTTTTTAGATTTTGCTGCTTCTGCGTTTGTCTTATTTCTAAGGGCTGTTTTAGCTTTTAATTTCTCACGTTCCATTGCAGCTTTGTCTTTAAGAATCTGCAACTTCTTAGCCTCTTCTAACTTACGTTTTTCCAAAGCTATTCTTTCACGTTCAATAGTAGCTTTAAGTTTTTCAGCTTCTTTCTGTGCTTCTATTTTACGTGGTTCTATTGCTTTCTTATTATCTTCAGCACGCATCTTATTTGCAATATCCATTTGTTTAGTCATTGCGTCAGATACAGCTTTTTGTCTTTCGATTTCTTGTTTACCTATTTCAATAGGATCAGATACACCTGACATATCCTGATCCATATTCTCAGAACCACGATAAGCATTCAATTGAGCAACAGTAATCTTAGTAGCATTATCCTGATCAATCTTATATTTTTCAAGATCCATTTCAGCTTCTTTAAGCATAAGTTCTTGTTCTTTAACTTCATTCTGCATCTGAACAAGTTGCTGTTGCTGTTGTGCTTCTCGTTCTTGTAAAGCCTGTTGCTGTTGCATTCTATTATTCTCGATATCTCTAAGCTTAGATTTAATCATGCTTAAGTTATCCAAAGTAATGATCTCGGCAACGTCTAACAACGAAGCTCCATTTTGCATAGCGGGTTGAATTAGACTATGTAACTGTTCAATTGCCTGATTATCTTTAGTACTATCAGATACGAAAATATCAAAATCTTCATAACAGAAGTTATCATCTATTTGTAAGAACACTCTTGTAACATCGTCTTGCATATAATGCAAATACTTTTTAGTATCTTTCCAAGCGTATTTAGATGTATCTAGTAACATAGACAAAACTCTTTTCTTTACCTGATTGTGTAACCAGAACCAAGGTTCAGTAATATGTGCAGATTGAACTACAGATCTTTCAACGTTACCTACTAATTCATTACTAGAGATAGCCCCTTGTCTCTGAGGAGATACACCAGATAATTCTGATACCATTTGTTCTATCTTATCTAGCAATCCAATATAAGTATTAATAGTATTGGCCATACTAGCATCAATAGAAGCCCATTGATTGTACGGTGATGGTTTACCACCTTCTCTACCAGGAATGTTCCATCCTTCTTCGTAAGGATTAACAAATACTACACCCAGTGCATTCATGTAATGCATCCATTTATCAACATCAATACCCATACTTTTTGGTATTTGAGTCACGTCAATAACTGGAAGTTTGCCTTTATCTCTCGCTATAGCTAATTCTAAACGATACCATAAAATAATATACATATACTGTAATGGTTTCATAATGGCTACAAGAGACTTAGCTTTACTATTAGTATTACTGTAGGCTACCCCAGTGTAAGGTAACTTACCGGAATTTAATGTAGAACTATTTTCAAATTGATATTCTACAGGTTGCATTCCAAAGTAAAGCGCATCTTCATCGCCTTCGTCTGCCGTTCTATAACCTTCCCAAGTTTCAGTAATCCATTTCCATTCAACAGATATTTCGTTGCCTGTTTCTTTATAAGTTTCATCTACTTCAAATTCTTCAACGGTTTCTGTATCAGGATTCATAATAGTTACAAAACCTATTTTCTTAAATGATTTCCAGCATACATGATATAATATAACATCATCTAATACCCTATCTTCCATATAACCGTTAATTGAGTTATATCTATTTAAGGTAATGTGATTGTAATCATCAACAGAACTTTTATCAGGACCGTAGCCAGAGGTAGGTTTCTGACCTACCAATTCTAATAAATGATTTAACTGTTTTTCATCTAGTTTATCATAATAATCATCATACAAACTAGCTACTGATGTACGTATTCTTCTTACACACCAAGATGCTTCATCTACAAATTCAACACCTTCTTCTGCAGGATATTTAAAGTCCATAGTATTGACTCTCTCTGCGAATGGATCACCATTTCTAATACCTACATAATAGAATTCCAATCCACCACATAAAGCATCTTTAAATCCTTTTTCAAATTCGTGTGGTAAATTTAATTTTTTCCATAAGAAGTTCAAAGAATTGTATGCAGTTATTTCTGCAACATCTTTATAACTTTTAGTGAGATATTCTTGTATTTTTTCTGGTGTCTGTATTTCGCCTGTTTGTAAAGCTTGTTGAAATCTTTGTTGTTCTTCTGGACCTAATTGAGCCATCATTGCTGCTTGTGTATATTCCAATAACATTTGTTTAGCTTTCTCTTGAATATCTCCAGCAGCAGCATCACTAGTTCTACATACATTGTAGTTAAAAGGTCTCTTTGTTTCTTCTCCTAATAATAAATCTATTTTAGGTCTAATTATATTATAATCCTGAGCCATTGCTGGGAAACCATCATCTTGGTTAAAAGGATTAGTAACATATTTAAGATCTTTTTCATTATATATACTATTATATAAATCATAATAACTCTGTAATTCCTCTTCATCTGGAATTGAGTTAGCAGAAGAAAAACCAGATATACCTATAAAATAGTCTACACAATCTTTACGCCACTCTTCTGTCTTTTTAGACATGGGTAGCTTTTGTACAGGCATGTTTGATATATTTCTTTCCATATTAGTTAGTAAACATATAAGTGGTTGTACTAAAACTGTTATTTATCTGTGGCTCATAAGTATTATCGTAATTTTTAAATAAAGGAGCATTAAATAATCTAATTTGTTTCTCCTTTTCAGTCTTTTGCTTTACTTGATAATTATACAATTGTTCTTTGTATATCATAATCTGTAGTAATGCCATTACTCGGTCTACGTTAATTTTTTCATTATATTTGATTAATTCCTCAAGTAATGGTTCAGACATAATAGTATTTAATCTTAAAGTATCATTACCAAGATCTTCTTCAAGCCATTCTTTTATTCTATCAATACCCCAAGCTTTAATTTCTTTTGTCATATGACATCCTTTTCCTCTATTTACTTTAGAGGAATTAGTAATATCTCGTATAATATCTGGTTGATCGGCTAATAAGTAGTTACAATGCTTATTGTTAAAATATGTAAAAATACCAGTATTCTGATTTTCCACCATAGCTTTAGCATTGTAATACTTAAGTAACTTACGAACATTCTCATAGAATTCTTCAGCTGTTTTAGGTCTACCAGTATATTCTGCTACTATAACATCTTGGTATGATTCAAAGTCTTGAAATCGTTTGTATATCAAACAGCAACCTAAAGAGTTAGTACCAGATTGATCTTGATCGTATGGGTCAATACCAGCTACATATAAACCAAAAGGTGCATCTTTTACAGGATGCTCCCATATTACTACAGCCCCTGTAGGATCTGCTGTTTTAGGTAAAGGGAATTCTTTTATATCATTCTTATTCTTTGATATATTCCATACTATTTCCCCTTTTACCTCAGTAAGGAATCCTACTTGTTTTGCATTAGCTAATTTCTTATTAGTTCTTATCTTAGCTAATTGCTTCTGTAATTCCTTCTTAGGGAATATATTACCAGATAATTCGGTAAAAGCTTCTGCTGGTGTCTCTGAATTGTGTACCCATATGCCGTTTGCAGATAAAGCGTGAGTACTGGTTTCAATATCCCAAGCTTCATCTTCTTTTATGTATTCTATTGACGTAATTTTACTGTAGTGATAATCTTTAGTTTTGCGTACAGCCGATGAAAGCTCAATATTATTATTTTTTCTATCGCTTAAAAAACCTATTTGCTCTCTAAATACAGGAATATCTATTTTATGTAAGTTTAATTTATTTTCTGTATATACATACCCGTTTCCATTTTTTTGCTGTCTAGAGCTTATTTTAGCATGAATGTCAAAACCACGCAATAAGAATTGCATATCGTATAACAACTCTATATTCTTACTAAAGAAACCTATACGAGTTCCATCCTTTGTAGAGAAACCGTCAGAATCAAATAAACCAGATAAAAACGCAGCTACTACAGATTTTGGAGATTTCATAATGTACTCAGGCACATGTACGTATCGTTTCAATGTACCACTGGAAGAACTTTTGATTAAATCTAAAGCTTTGAATACATTAGTAGAATTAATTCTAGTTGCGTTTAATTCCCAAGCTCCTTTATTTTTTCCACTATCTGAAACTGTTGCATTCCCAAAGTTCTTAATAAAGAATTCAGAGCACCACTTAAAAGAAGAAATATCTTTTTTATCAAAGATAACGCTAATTTTTCCTTGTTTACCGTAAAAACTTCCGTCCCCCATAAACAAACCGATAAATTTTGCCCAATCCTCATCTATTTTTAATTTGAAATTAGTTGCAGGAATTAATCCAGGAATTTCTACATATTGATACTCGGTACTAAAAATAGTATTATAATATTTAATAGTATCACCCACTTTCAAATCGCGCAAACAAATATATTTTTCACCATTGAAGAATGGATGGTTATCTGTAGCTAATACTTTTGTACCATCTTCTGTAGTAACTTCATAAATTTTTCTAATTCCTGTCATCCAGGCTTTAGGATTATCTTTTATTCTGCTTACGCCATCTTCTGTACTTATCCATGTATTTTTATCTAAGCAGTGTTCAGCACAATATCTATCTACTTGTTGAGAACTCTTAGCACTTTTTAATTCTTCTTCTCTAAGATTTAATATGAATTCTCTAGCTTTTTCATGTAAGGTATTACCATCTTCATCCATATATAATCTCTTACCATTCTCATCACGTATATCTAGATTAGTATGCTGTGGTACAAAGAATCCACACGGTTTACCACCTTGTGCTCCTTCATCCCATATATTATCAAATTCTATACAGTTAAATGCTTTAGGATCATAAAATGCATTTCTTAAACCCGCTACGTTATCACCTTCATCACCACCTGTACCAAACATGATCATTAAACCAAATGCTACACCATCTTGTTCTACAGAAGGTCTAGCAATTTGCCATGCAGCTTCTAATTGATTATTAGATCCAGCTTCTTCCCATAAGATTAATTTACCAGCTTTACCACGGACTGAATCAGGATTATCTTTAATAGATACACCCATTATCTCAGATTTGTAACCTATTTCTACCTTATTACCATAATCATCAGTAACAAGCATAGAAGCTCTACGTCTCATGGCTGTATTTGATACTTGTCTCTTTTTACCCCAGGCTGTATTACCGTCAATAAAATCCATGTAATCCCAAGCCTTGGTAAGAATACCATCTTCTGTTAAATACTGTTTATTAGCAGCATATACATATGATTTTGAATTAGGTATTAGAAAGAAATTTCTGCATAACATTGCACCTCCTTTATAGCTAAAGCCTTTCCTTCGAGCTTTTGCCACACACAAGTGTTTACCCTGATTTTCAGCTTCTTCTATAGATAAAAAGTAATAGTAATCATAATCATAGAAATCAGGAAAAGCTGTTTCACGAGTCTTCTTTACTACGTCACATCCTTTTGCATCTTTTGCAATCTTATAGACAATTCTTTGAATAGGACAATAATTAAGATAGAAATAGTTATAACCTGTGATGTAATCACCATCTTCTGCAGTAAAGCCGTTAATACATCTATCCATTTCGGTTTCCCAAAATGAAAAGTATTCTGAAGTTCCTTTAGGGTATAAACAGTAAGAGCCGGTCTCCATAAACTGGATGGCCGGCTGTCTAAATTTATTTGAATTTATTATCTTCTTACTGAAATCAACCATGTTACTTTCTCTTAAACCAATTTTTGATCTTTTGCCAGGTTGAAATTTTAACGGATGTTTTTTCTGGAATTGGCATACTACCTTTACAAGGTGTATCCAAATATTCCTGATGTTTCTTATATGCTTCTGTAAAATCCAGAGTAATAGTACCGTTAGCCTTGGCAGTTTTGCCAGTCATTTTAGTCTTAGCCATATCTTTATAATTTTATGCAGCAACGCTGCTTGGTTTTTAATGTTTTAAATTGTGTTTATATTGTTACAACTACTTGGCAAGCTCGAATGGGTTCAGCTCTCCGCCACCTCTTACTTTTGAATTTGACAATTCTTCTGCTCTTACAGAAGACTCGAGTAAATCTAGAGATTTTATAGTATTACCTAATGAACCCATACCTGCTAATATATCTTTTACCTTCTTTTCGTCAAGTTCATCAGCTAAAGATTCACTATAATATCTAGATATACTTTCTAATTTCTTTCTAGCATTTTGCAGTAGTTGTAATGTTAAGGTGTTTGCAAATGCTATATAAGCTTGTTCAGCTTCAATTACTTCTTTAGGAAGTTTTATATTTTTATCTCCAAATAGTTCTTGCTTCAATCTTGGTTCTATCTTATCACTGTCCATACTTTGGACATATGGACTATCATATTTATTTTTAAGAACTATGTATGAGATATATTTGGTAGCCATTTCTTTATCTGCCTTATCGGCATCCCATACTTTTTTAAAGGCTGGGATACCTAGGGCATCATTGTGTATAACTACTTTACCTGCCAGAATATCAAATAGTTTCATTTAACACGAACAAGAATCACAACAATCTTTTTCACAATTTTCACAATCACGTGACTTCCTGTAATTGTTTCTCATTTCTCTTAATTCTACTAATCTGTTGATAACAGAAGCACAAGGTGCAATTACAATTTCAGGAGCTTTATCTTTTTCTGTAGTATATGCTTTAAACAATATACTAGGTTCAGTAATCTCGTATTTTTCACCATTGTAATACAATTCACCAGCTTCTGGTAAAATGTAATAATAATCGATTATATCGTATTTGCCAAAAGAATCCTGAATATTTTCAAGAGAACCATCTTTACTACTTAACAAACTGTTATATCTTAAATTGTAAATCATATTAATCAAATTTTAAGTATCTTAATTTATAATGTCTATTTAAAGCATCAATCGCTTCTTGTTTAGTGTAAAACATATTTACATACTCTGGATTACGGCTGTAGTTATTTATTATCTCCTTCAGTTGTTCCGCTATCTCGTCCTGATTCTTGTGTCTCATTTTCTGTCTTATTATCTGATGAACCAAAACCACCACCTCTATCTTCGCCAGCTAATTCTTCTGTTTCTACTGGTTCAATCTTCGGATAAGGCATAATAATTAACTGTGCGATCTTCTCACCTGGTTGATAGATAGTAGGTAATGCATCTGTAGTAAGTTTAAACTTACACATGATTTCATTTTTGTAATCACAATCTACTACACCTACACAGTTACACAGTGACAAAGATCTCTGAGATACAGATGATCTCATGAAGATAAAGCCTACATAACCTTCAGGAATCTCAACTGCTAAGTCAGTATGATATACAAGCACCATCTTACCACTCTTATCAAATTCCTGAGTAAACCTAGTAGCTGTTAAATCTAATCCTGCATCATTCGGGTTAGCATAAGTAGGTAATACCGCATCTTTTGTTAATTTCTTAAACTTTACTTCCATGTTATTTTCTTACTATATTATTTCCTAATATTATTTCGGTCATCTGTGCTGCTAGATTTGCAGCATAATCTTCAGCAAAATTACTCTTACTTACTTCTTGATATATTGCTTTTAGCATCTGCATTATTGTTGCTTGATTTAGCAAAATCTGATCTAGTTTTTCTTCCATTTTTTGCATAATATAAAAGAGCTAATGCATTCCAAGCGATTGCTGCTTCATGTCTTACTTTGGTTTCAGGATCAAATTCTTCCAGAGAAGAAGCATATAAATGTCTTAACAAAGCTCCTTTGTAACGTTCATAGCCGTTATCGAGATTCTGCCAAGTATTATCACCATACTTCTTAGCTCCTTCTGTATATACTCTAGCTATGTCTTCAAGACAATCTAATGGTATTAATTCCCATCTTGTTTTATCATCTTTTCTGTCGTTTTTCTTTCCTTCCATCGTAAATATTCTTCTAATTGATCCACACACCAAGTAACTAAATACGCATATTGTTCATTTCCCTCATCATAACCTTCAGTATTCATTCTAAGAAAATCATAAACTGCATCTGCATAATGAATTGATTCGTGAGCTAATGTAGAACATTCTACTTTAGATTTTAATACTATTAGTATGCCCATGGTTCCGCTTTTCTTTTCTGCTACCAAATAAGTAACTCCTAATGCATTATTTGGTTTATCTGGTGTTTCACATTTATCTTCATTTTGAAGATGTTTAGTAGTTAAGAAAAAGTCAAAGAATTGAGTTATTTCATCCCAATTATCTATATCTGATATATAAAGATTTATTGGATATAAATTCTGAAATAGTAGAATATTACGAGGTTTGTTCAATTTCTTTGCCATATTTCTTTTTGGGTTTTATCTTGAAAAGATAACTAAACATTATTGGTTTAATATCATCAGTATTACTTATCTTTTCGTTTGCAAACTTAAATGGATGATTACATATTACTTCTACTACTTGATAAGGTATGTTATATTTGTTAGCTAATTGAGTATATATACTAATTCTTTTTTGAGAAATCATATGCTATTTTATAGTTTTCATTCCAAAGTAAATCATCGAGATCACTATCTATTTCTATAGAATTAGGTCTAACTGTATTAGCAAATATCTTTAAAGTATCTGTCCAACGATCGGCATCAAAAACAATTAAAGAATTTAATAAATTGATTTCTTCTTTTGTGTAATCCTCTCTTGGTTCTAAAATTACTAATTCATCATAATCAATATTACCCTTAGTAATAGGAAAACACAATGTCGTATGATCTGTAATATAATGGAACTTATTGTATGATAGATCTATATGAAATAGCTTACTAAATAGTTTAGTTATTCTTGAATGTTCTTTCCAAAGTAAGATGCTACCAGGTTTAATTTTCAGAGTTTCCATATTTTATTTTTAAAATGATAGTCAACTGGACTCTATCACCAATAACAACAGGTATTAAAGCTTTATTCACATATAGTTCATCTTCTGCAGGACCAGCTTTTAATATTCCTTTTTCTTTGAAAGACTTAATGTATCTACTCAGATTGTCCTTAGTAATCCCTAGATTTTCTATAATCCATTTTCTATTTTGTCTATTAGCTACATTTTTATTTGTATTTGGCTCTTTTTCATATTCAATATCCATTCTAATTAATGTAGCCATTAGCTCTAATTCTCTATCAGTTAATCTGAGTATACCATTAAGTGTGTGTAAGAATTCTGTTATAAGTTCATCCTTGTTGACTTGTTTAACAAGCTTATTCATTTATAATAGATTCAAATTTATTTAGAACTTTCATCAGATTAAAGTAAACAGTATCATGTTCTACTTTTTGACATGTAGGCATTTTACCAGCTTTATATTTTTCAGCAACTACTTTGTTACGCTGATTGTATTTATTCTGTAATCTCTTAATTTCTACATAAAGTCTTTTCAACTTGGAATTGAAAACTTCTTCTTTATTATCTTCAACAGAAGACAAAAGACCTGCTTTTACATAATTATCAATTACGTTGGCAGAAATTGCCATACTTTTTGCAGTATAAACTTCTTTTGTTGCTTTTTCAGAATTCATAACGAAATTTTCACTTTTTTCATTATAAGAAAAAACGTCATCTACATCTGCACAGCCAAAAGGCTTAATAACTTTATACTCTGTAATCATATTGTTTATCTTAAATTTATAATCCTATAACGTAATAGTTGTGTTTTTGTTGCAACTTTTTACAAATAAAAAGGGGTTAAGTAAAACCTAACCCCTAGTGACACCACATACAACCACGATTTAATTAAAAGACTAACGCTTTAGCCTAGTTTATTTTTTAATAAAAGCCACTACATTATATGGATTTACTAACTGAGAATCTTTAAATAGATCAAAATCAATTGTAGATTTTCTAGAGTAAGCTATAATATCACCTACTTCAGGATGATTAACAGGATCTACCCATTGATAGTTAGCTGGAATTGCTAATACTACACCCTTTTTAAATGTTGTAGGTACTTTTTCTGTAACTGTTTCACTATCCGTAATCTGATAACCATTTTCATCTTTTTCTCCAGTATTAACCGGCTTGGTTATTTCCTTTTCAACATATTCTTCTGGCAACGGTTTTACCAAAATATCTTTAATAAATTGAAATTCCAACTTAGACAGTACTGTATTTATCAATTCTTTATCTTCTGTATTCATGAATAATTCATTTAGTTTGTTACTAACAACGCTGCAACTTTTAAAATGTTCTAAAAATATTAGATTTTGTATTTTAATATATTACCACCTGTACAGCATATGTCTAAAGCTATTTGTGGACAATGTTTTCTATCTTCAAAGACACATCCATCACAACTACCACTAGGTTGGGGGTGAATAATATATTCAATATCATCAATTGTTGTAAAGCCTTTTAATATAGCTTCTCTAGCCTCTGGTTCTCCCATTTCTAATCTAATCATAATTAAACTCTCCATCACAAGGATCTATATCAAGCTCTTCATCATTGCAATAGTTATAATCTATATCATCCATAATAGTATTAAGTTAAGTGATCTAGAGTAAGAGTAGATGGTTTATAATTTATTATCTTTACTCTGGATTATATATCTATTACTATCTATTACTATCTATTACTATCTATTACTATCTATTACTCAGTAACAGATAACGTTTGATATATCAATTTTGTTCCATTTTTAGTAAAATAAAAATAATTTTAACATTATTTATGATTATTTAACTTTTTAAATTCTTGTTCCAAGTTTATTTGTTAACATAATTTAACTATTTTTAATATATTTTATAATTCAAAAGTGTTAATAAATCATAAAATTTGTTAATATTATCAAAATATAATGTATAACAAATCTTAAAATATGTTAAATTTTCAAAATAATTATTTAAAGTTATGGCAGAAATAGCAATACATTTATTACCGTTTACTTTGGTATGTTCATTCATAACAAAGCTTAATACTTCAAAATCACTATAATGATAGTACCATAATTTACTGGATTCGTTGTAGGTAAACCCCTTCTCTAATAATTCTTTTTTAACTGTTTCTATCATATAATAAAGTTTATTATTTAAACGTATATATGGGGATATGGTTCAAAAAATATTTTATAAAAATTTTTGGGTAGTATGGTAGTGAGAGCGTGAATAAAATTTTCTAAAAAATAAAAAATATAGCGTGATGGTGAGAGCGTGAAGCAGTACTAAATCAAGTCCCCTCTCCTAACAAGTAGGGGAAGGACCCCCACAAAGAGTTATAAAGTTACTGTGTTTAAAAACCTCGCGATGCTACAAGGTTAATCGTATAAAGAAATGGCTTCTATCAAAGAACAATCAGCAGCTAAGTATCAGCTCATTGCAGCTGAAATCAAAGAGTCTAAGGACGGCAAGACTAAATATGTTGTCGCAGACTTTGTACGTGCAGGCTTGGATAAGCTTCTGGCTGCACAAGAGAGCGGCATCAGACTGCAGATATTGCCTAAATACGGCATTGCAGAAGATGCAGCTAACGCTTATCTACAAATGTGGGTAGATACAGCAAAATCAGGTGACTATGAAACCTACATTGGTACATACATGGTAGGTGACTATGAACCATTCCTGCGTAAAGATGCTGACGGTAAGTATCTTACACACAAGGAAGACGGCAAAGACGTTATAATCCGATTTACAGACGTCACAATATACTGGTTTAGTGATAAGGATGGTATACCTGTTAGAGGTAACAACTACATCATACGTCGTGCTGATAACTTGTTCCATAATAGTACACGAATTGTGACTATTAAGGAGTACAAGAAGCAGCAGGCAGCCGCTAAAGCAGCTAAAGAAGCCGCTAAAGCTGCAACTGATGCACTTATAGCAGATGCAGATGCCGGCGATGAAGATTTGTTGTGATAATGTGGTGAGTGGGTGAATGGGTGAAAGCTTCTTCACCCACTCCTTTTAACCACTTTTAACACTTTCACCCATTAACAATTTATATAATATATAGCGTAATTTAAACTGACGGTAAGATCACTTGCAAGCTATTTTTATGATTATTAATCAATAAAATCACATAATTAAATATATGTATCATTTACTACTACCAGTATTAGCTATACCAATTATGCTAATACTATTTTTTTGTTTTCTTGAGATAATAGAACGATATGGAGATTATCGTGATAAATATGCAGAGTATCGTAAGAAACGATTACCAGGTGAAACATACAAAGAGTTCTACAAACGTATGCATGATATTTACTTAAAGAACATACTATGTCAAGAAAAGATGATGAAATAGGATGCTTATTACAAATAATAATTGTATTAATATTTGTAATAATGTATATTATTGCACATATTCACTTTGGTGAATTAATGGATTTATTCTGATCTTAAATAAGCGATCGTGCAAATTCGCTACCAATAGTGCATGAAGTAATGCACGACAGTTATTAACTCTAAATTTATAAACAATATGAAGAAAATAATTGGATGCTTCATGTACATTATGCTCACAGTTTACGTATTAATAACAATAGGTATATTGTATAATATGGCAACTGGTCCACATTCTGAATACTTTCCAATAGCTTTATTTAATTGTTTAGCTTTTAATGCTATTTGCTATATCATAGCAAAATGGTTATTTAAGCGCTTTAACAAAAAGCCTTAGTATTCAAACTTTCTAGGCATAAAGTAAAACTGCCTTTTTATATTATTATATGTTATTTTTTATGATTTAAGTTTTACAAGCGTCTTATAGTTTAATTTAGACTATAAGTTTCAGTGAAGATTCTAACTGAGTAATGCGTATCAGAATCATAGATTCGTAAGGAGTAAATAATGGTAAAACTGCATTACTTTAAGTAGTAATATGAGAACCATTCCTCTCTAACTTATGTCTCATGAGCATGAGTTACGCTGAGAGCTTACGTGGCAGCCTGGAATAGACAGGCAATTATATAAAAAACTTAATAACTTTCCAAGTCATTGAGGACACCAGTTTCTTAGTTATCCATACTTATCAGATGGATGTAATAGATTACAGTTAAATGTAAGATTCTAAGTTTTAGGTGTAAAATGCAATAAATTTGAGAGGCATAAAATAGACACGATTCATAAGTTAGCTACTTGATGAATACGCCTATTTTTACTCATTTTAATAAGCATTTATTTATCAGGCTCGTCGGATATGTTAGAGTGTCGGAGCGACGGATATTGGAAGCGATATCCTTTACTTTAGGGGTTAAGTTAGATCAAATTTATAAGTTAGATCAAGCTTAACTGTATAAACGGGGTATGTTACAAATTGTAATACCGTTTATAATTTTAATTCTATGGAGTATCATTACCAACAGAATGCCCATAGAATGATTATATTAATACACACAAATGTATCACAATATTAATAGCAATATTGCCTGTTGGATATAAGTGTATTAAAAATATGGAGAGCCCACTCCAGCTATGCGTGATACTGTATAAGGCTATTATTATACAGAAAGGCTATCACGCATAGTTTAATTTAGAATTTTTAACTGTCTTTAAATACTTTCCACAGTCAATTTTCTATATTGACTCATCATTGTGAAATGATTGTTCCTCGCTAAGTAATAGTTAGTAAGTATGCGTTGATGCGCCAAGGTACAGGTTAGGAGACTTGTATACTGAACACTATTACTCTCACCTCTCCAAAGTAATGACAACCTCATCGTAGTTACTCATTCCTGCTTAATTTATCGTTTGCCATAGTAATCACATAAGAGTAACGGGTTTTGGAGTCTAGTATTATAAGTCCAGTGGAACACTAATATACTAAACAATATTATAACACATATTATATTATTGTAGATTGAAACGTATATAGCATACTGGCATAGAAGCTAATAGTCATTATTCTTTGATATTAAATTCATAATATATGGTTAGATTAATATTAGAGAACAAAAAGGAAGCCAATTGGTTTCATCAGTTTTGGTTGTTAAAGAAACAACTAAAACTTACATTACGAGAATGTATTAAATTATTTATTTCTTTAAAAAGAGATAAAGCAATATTAATACAATCAGCAAAAGACGAAAAATTCCTTAATGATTTTCTTGATGTAACTTATTTTATACTTAAAAATGAATTTGACATCAATTTAACAGATGTACCTTACGGATTAAAATCTATTATAGATGCAAATCATTTTAATTGTTATATTATAGATTATCTTCGAGGATATCGTATTTACATTTCTCGTGTGTAAAAAGAAAGGGTTAGTATTGCAAATAAATCTTGTTTCTGCTTCTTACTAACCCTTTAACTTTGAATTAATCAATAAATAAAAATATTATGAACATTTTATTAACAATCTCAAAAGAATCAGTTTGGTTGCTGTTTCCTACTGTAGTAATTGGTAAAGATTGTACTAATGAAGGTGCATTTACGATTGGTGCAGGATTCTTATGTTTCTCTGTATTTGCGACCTTCACAAAAACAAAGGAGGTACACACATGAGAGCATACCCACAAAGTCTACTATATCAATTAGTAGGTCAAACTCTTACCATACTTAGTACTAATCAAACAGGAAAAGTTGGTAAAGTTGAAACAACGCATGATAGTAAATGTGTAATAATTTCATTACACGTTCACGAATGGTCCCCTTTATCTTATAAACCAACAACTAAAATTTGTAAGATAAAGCTCAGTTTAACAACTTTATTAAAGGATGTTAAATTACACAGTCTATGTAAGAAATAATAAAATAGAACTTGTTGAAATGTAAATTCTAAAGACCCTATTCTCGGATAACTCGGGATGAGGACTACGAGAATGTTTAACCAGAGTTAATAGTATATAATAGCGGCTTGGCGGCGTCAGCGAACATATATCATTACTCTGGTTATTAAATCAAGAATTCATTAATCTGTTTAAATCAATTAAATATGAACAACATTTCTCAAATTATAAAAATAGAAAAAATAAAAGATACTCAAAATGAAGAGTCAAAAGAAGATTCTCAAGAAATAAATTTTGTTGTTTCGCGAGATATCCTAAAGAAAAAGAAGGACGAAATAGTTGAATGTATTATTATATCAAAAGAAGAATATAATGAACTGTTAAAATGTAAAGAAATAGCTCGAGATTTAATGGGTTCATTGCGCTCTCTTACAGAGGATTTTTCAATTGCATTACACAATTATATTTCTTAACAAATTAAAAACATTATCAAAATGGAAAATGAAAACAAATCTAGTGTCTTTAAAGGCACAATGATTACAATCATGCTATTATTATTGGCATGTGTAGGATTAAATACCTACAAGTATGTAACAGGAAACAACATTCCTAACATTACACAATCTTCAGTAAATGAAGAAGTATCTACTGTAGAAACAGTTCCAACAGTAGAAGAAGCCATGATAGAATGGCAAGATCTCAAAGAACATGATCGTTGTTATGAGATTTATATGAATTTCCCACCGGAAATTATGCAAGCATTATTTGAGAAACTTGGTACTCAAGAAAACATACGAAAGTACGTTTATGAGTATGAAAGAAATCGAGAATATTATGTATCCCTACAAATTGTTAACCAACTGAACAAAACCGGATTAGAAGATCCTGGAATAGATGGTAATAGAATAAAAAAAGCCAAAGTCCAGGTAGAACTTGAAAAATCAACACCTAGCAACGCACCAATTAAAGCTGAACCAGCGGACAGTATTCAGTAATAGTGTTTAATTTTTAAGTTATCTTCATCTATTATTATTAAGTTCAGTAAGATTGCATTAGTATGTGAATATAGATGCAATCGTCCTCAGTAGATGACAAACCTGTGGGGCGTAAGTAATAACTTTTATGCGTAAAATAAGAGTGGCAATTGCTCTTTAATAACGATAATTGCAAGTTTATTATGATCGTGCGGACGTTAAAATCAGGTAGATGATAAGAATTGTACTGACAATACAATTCCGCTGTATCTTAAAACAAGTTTTGATAGTCAAATTTTCCTAAACCAATCCTCGTTATTAGGTAAAATTTCTTTTTGCTTATATGTTGCTACAACAACATTATTAACAGATCCATTATGGTTGTAGACATAATGGCGTCATCAAATGTCAAATTTAAAAACAATCCAAAAATGAAAGGAATTGTATTAATTGTGATGCCAGATGCATCACAACACGTAGAAGTAAAAATACCTAATAGTATTACTCCTGCACAGTTTGATGCGATTATGAATCGTATTAAGCACGACTTCTTTACGACAGTAAAACCACAAGCTGATGCTGATTCATTAGTTGTTACAACTTATGATGAAAGTGAAGCAAATGCTATACTGTCAAATGCAACATCTATTAATGCTGCAAAAGTATTAATTGACGTTGTAGGTAATCCTCAAGACTCTGATTGGAGTGGAAGATTCTTTACACTCTATGGTAACGGAGATCCAAAAGTAGCACAAGCAATCTTATTCTTAAAACAGAATATGGATGCTTCAGCACAGAATTATCTTAAATCTAATGGTTTAGGATGGTTATGTGACTTCTTAGGTCTTGGTATAACCAAATTTAGATTCTAATGGGAAAGACATTCAAAGACATGAAAGCATCCAAATCTTTACGAGAAAATAAAAATTCTCATAAGAAGCGGATGCTTCCTTACAAAAGAGAAAATAAAAAATATGATGAAACTCGCCAGTAACATCAATTATTTTATTATATGGTGGTTATCCCCAAGAAAGTGTAGAAGTCCAGAGTCCTAAGACAATCAAAGCCATATGAAGATATATGGTACGTCAATAAAGTAGTTGGGATATTGTCGAAATAAGTTAAATGAATAAGACAAACACTTTCTTCTAATTGAATTTAAAAACAACTAAATATGAAAAGTAAACGAAAGATATCTATGTGGTTATATATGCCACAGAGTAAAAAAGTACAATTTGATCCTATTCATAGTACTTTAACTCAAGTGATTGTAGAATGTACTTTTAATAAGGTAATTTCTGGTAAGTATTCATCAAATGTAGAATATACCTATACTCACCCACGGCTTAATAAAAAGCTTACGGGTATAGTATCTAAAGCTTTCTGGGAGGCATAATATGTTAAGAGAGATTATAGAATATGTAGTATTCTTCATATGGATCTTTGGCTTTGTTATGTCATATGCGTTTGGTGATATTCCTGCGATACTATATATCGTAATCTCTCTTATAATTATATGTCGTATTCATATACGAGACTTAAAAAAACTATTTTTATTAATAATTAAATCAATTAAAGAATGAAAAATAGAAGTTGGAGTGATGAATTTGAAGAATCTATTCTTCAAAATTTTGGCTCTTGTAAAGATCCACCAGAAGAAAGAAAAAGTAAAATTAAAAAATTAATACGAGAAGAATTAAATAAAAATCCAGTATTATCTAATGTCTTAAGAGAAAATAAAGCTGAAGGTAAATTTATAAAAGAATATACAGACAAAATTATTCACTATGGTTGGGGCGACGGAACGGCAAAAGACCATATACGTATTGCTCTTAACTCTGAGAGACCTATTGATATAGCAATAACTTGGAGACAGACCAAACAAGGTCATACATACTGGAGTAAAATTAATGATATCGTAATGGACAAATTATCCGAATAAATCTTATTTATTAACAATTAAAATTATCAAAATTATGAGCGAAATTAAAGACGAAATCCGTAATGGTAGAATCATTAACAAAGAAGTAGTAACTGCAGCAGCTGAAGAACTGGCTAAGAAACGTAACGCAAAATTGACAAAGGAAATGATGCGTATCGCTGTTGACTCTGAATTCGAACGCAAAAATGCATTGTTGAATTTGCAGCGTAACCGTGACGAAGAAGATCCAATCAAAGCTTGTTTGAAGGCCAAAGAAGTAAATGAAATTGCAGTAAAAGAAGGAAAGATGACACCGGAAGAATTTCGTGAAGCCAATCGTAAAGCCGATGATGAAAAAGCTAAAGCTTTACGTAGTATTTATGATGAATACTACACTCTGTGTAAACAATTGCAGAAGCAGTGTTATGACGTCCTAAATGATTGGGACGATTAATAACAACTCCGAACCTGTGCCGATAAGTACTGTAAAGCTTATCAATTAATATTAGTGTCTTTACATTTGTAGAGACACTAATACTAGTTAGTGTCGAAAGTTAATAAACCGAACGAGTTTTATAGTAGGTAATTAAGTTGAATTAACAACTTCCCTCAAGTGCTATATGCCGTAGGGTGGAAAAACAACGTGCCACTGATCATGTGCCGAAGATCATTACTATTGTTTTAGCTATTGTACTTTATGTCCTGCATAAAAACAATAGGCTCTACCTGTAGAGTTTTATAGTAATGGTTATCAAAACACATATAGAAATTGTGCTTTATGCCGAAGTTTTAACAAGTGTCGAATAATCTATTAAATATAGTTTTTGAGATATTTACTAAAACTTCAATTTCTATCAGTCTATCAAAGGCACAAAATCCTAAGTAATAAATGCTTTATGCTTAAATGTTATTTATAGAAGACAGAAATGCGTAAAATGTTCATATTCTGATGGTAAGCGTCTTTAGACAGTAAAACCGAAATAGAATCCGACAACTTACGGTCGCTTTATAAAGAATATTTAGTATTACTTAGGATAAACTCTTAAAATTCACAATTATGGATTGGACAAGAGAAGACTTAGAAAATAAGTCAAAAGAAGAACTCATAGATATTATTATGAATATTCAAGAAGATTTGGAGTATTTTCCAGGTCTTTATGATGGTACATATGATGACTATGATAAATAGAGAGTAAGGAGAGAGATCTCCTTACTTTCACTATCTCCATGATTTTTAACATTATTCACAATATAAGAACTGTATTGTGTCTTATTAGGTTTATTGGAAACTATTAGGACGAGGGTTCGACTCCCTCCAGCTCCACGAGTTTCTATATATCTTTTCTCACTATATCATTGCGTTTGAGTAAAAAAGATATACTTTAAGGGGCTGCTTGGTTTTGACTAGTAGTGAAAGGTAAAATAGGTTCATTCTAAATTTAAATGGCAATTATTCATTTGTCACTGATTATTCTTGCGTAGCGTAAGAGTATGATGCGTGCTAAATACGAAAGTTAGGGATACTTCTTAGTTTAACTGGTTAGAACCGTGGATTTTACCATGAAATGTGAGTTCGAGTCTCACAGAAGTAACAAAATCTAAAAATTAATATTATGTCTTGTTATAATTCTTATAATGACGAAGAAGATCCTCGCAAAGCATGGTCAACAGTATTACTCATAATACTTTTATTAATTGGAATCATATGTTTAATTTCTTAAAAAGTAACTTAGATGAAAAAAGTAACTTTAAACCAATTACATGGTAATTTAAAAACATTCAGCAGAGAATTTATAGGAGCTGGAAGTAGAAACTGTGTAGTTGGATTGTATCGGAAACTTATTGAGTTAGGAGCAATTCCATCCAGTAAGGAAAAAGATAGCAATCTTATTAACTCTAAACAGAAGATTGTTATTCTGTGTGTTAATGATGGAATTCGAAGCAAATTTGCTCGTATTTCATTGCATGAAAGAGCATGGTGGGACTATTGGCACAATAAAGCCCATAAACACTGTAAACCTGCTTATATTACTTATAATGTACCAAAACAAATGGACATTGTAATAAGTAATTTGAACATTAAAGAATTAGAAACTTTATTCCCAGAGTAATATGGAACTATCTTATTGGATTTATTTTAAACCAGGTGAAAAAGATAAACTTAAACAGATTATCGATGAAAATCCTAATCCTTTAATGGCAAATATTGCCATTCAAGAAGAGTTTGGTGTATCACTCACCGATGCCGAGAAAATCATTGAAGTGTATAACAACAAAATTAATAAAACATGTCATCAAGAATAATAACACTCAATAAACCAGGATTATATGTTGCAGAACATAATGCTACTGGTGAACAACTCTTAGTAAGTATTGGAGGTGAATTACCAATGTTACGTGTAGTCAATGTTATTAGTTTATCTAATTTCACTAGTGGTATATATGCAAATGAAGCAGATAAGCGAAAACTACAAAATCAAATGGAAGCTCATCCGAATGAATATACTTACACGCCTATTCAGGTTAAATTAGTAAAACAACCTGAAGAAATAAAAAGAGATATTCTTGATTTATCTAAGTATTCAACATTAGTTGAAAACAAAGATAAACTATTAGAAATGGATGATAATATGGCAGTTATTACAATTTGTAAAGATGAAGCACTTGATGTAACTACTGCTACTGAGATTTGGAAACAATTCAAATTATCATTACGACCGTGAATGCAGATGAAGTAAAAAAACATATTTACGATAAATCTGCAAAGCTATCACAGCAGTTTATTGACTTCATTAAACATGAAGGTGTTCCTGATTATTTATTACCATTATTTGATAATAATAGTGGTTATAGATGTGATTGGAACATAATAGGTGGAGAAGAAGCAAAAGAATATTTTAAACCTTATTATAAACCAATAAGTGATAAATTTATTCTTAGCTTAGAACAAAGAAAAAATGTACAAACTTGGTTATATAGAGTTAGTACTAAACTTTTTCTACCTGAATTAATGGTAGGAAGTCCTATCGCAACCGATAAAGTGCAGCTAAGAATAGCTACTTCTTTAATCGACAAATTAAATATTCCAAGACAATATCAGGATTATCTATTTGATAATACTATATATTGTTTTTGGATTCGTAAACGAGCTTATGATACTTTCTTTTGGCAAGAAATAGTACAGCTTCCGTTTGCGCCAGATTATCGTTTAAATATAACAATATAATGACGATAATAGGGTAAGAGAGATTGGGTTCTCTCTTACTCACTAATCCGTAGGCCTATGAAAGAAGAAGAAAAGATTCTAATTGAAAAGGCGAAGCACGGTGATGAAAAAGCCTTTACGCAATTATATAATAATTATTATCGTTTAATACGATATATTATCTATGATGCGATAAAAGATGAAGAAGCAACAGCCGATTTATTGTCTGTTACCTTTACTAAGGCTTTTAAACGACTCGATTATTTTGTTGAGACTATTTCTTTTGAAGCGTGGTTAAAAACTATTGCAATAAATACAGTCATTGACTATATTAGAAAGAATAAGAATCAACAAGATAATATCTCTATAGATAATGAGGATAATGCAATTCAAGTATCTAGTGATAATGATCCCGAAACTGATTTAATTAAATCAGAGTCAATAGATATTCTTAAAATTGCATTAACTCGACTTAGAGCTAAATATAGGAACCTTCTAGAACTCAGATATTTTAGCCATCTAAGTTATGAAGAGTTAAGTGCTAAGCTTGGTATACCAGTTGGAACTGTAAAGTCCGACTTAAACAAAGCTAAGCATAGACTCAAGTATTATTTTCAAAAAATTTCAAAAACTAACAAAACATGACAACATTCATTGTATCTATGCTAGTAATTACTGGTATCGTTGCAATTGCACGATATTACGGTAGTTCGTCAATGGCAAGTAATTTATTGCTTACTTTGGCATTTTCTGTTGTCGTGGGTCTTGGTATTCAATTTGCTACTAAGGATAAACCTAGTAAAAAAGAGAATACTAAGATTGAAAATTCCATTGCAGTTAGTAATCCTGCATCCACACAGTCTGTTTGTGCAGTGTTGGAACCTGTACAGATGCGCCATTCTGGGGCTGTGAGTCAGGTGCAGGATTATAAAACTGTAGTAAAGGAGTTTCCACGATTAAATTCTAAAAAGCTTGCGTATACTGACCGCATAGCTCCCCCATTCCCAGATTCATCCTAGATGGATATAACGGGATCACATTATTAGCTTTTAAATTAAATTATTAACTTATAAACATTCGAAAAGGCGAATTAAACATTATCAAAATGGGAAATAATAAGAATAAAGGTCAGAAGATTGACGATAAAACAAAGAAAACTACTGCCGCTCCTGCGGCTGCACCGGCTGCACAAGCTAAGAAAGAACAGCCGAAGACTGGATTAAAGGAAGATAAAACTCCTAAACCCGCAGCTCCTACAGCTCCTAAGAAAGAGGAAAAGGAGACAAAAAAGCCTACCACTGATGCTACAGGTACAGTAGAAAATGTAGCAGCAGAAGAAGTAAAGAAACCTGTAGTTTCTCCATTAGAATCACCTAAAGTAGACACTTTGATCTCACTTATGGGTCCTAACGATTTGATGGATGCAAATCATGCTGCAGAATTCTTGTCAGCACTTGAACGTCGTACTGCTCGTATGGATCGTAGTAAACCAATTACGATTCAGATGGAATCCATGTTGGATTATAATATGATGTGGTATGCTGTACGTTTGTCTGTACAATCATTTGCACAGAAACGTGAATGTAATATGCTTACGCCGAACGATGAACTCATTGTTCAGCAAGCTATTGATACGGCTGCATCTATGGGTGTTGCTCTTGAAGCTCATCCTACAGATGATCCTAATCAGATGCGTCTTGAGTTTAAGGATATTTCTCCTGAAACAAAAGCAGCAGCTGATGCAGAGAATGCCGCATCAGGTTTAGCTTCAACAGTTAAACCACCTAAACATGTAAAACTTACCGAAGAACAGATGAATCCCCTGAATTGGAAGAATGATGATGAAGCGAAAGCTGCAATCACTCAGGATCTTCAGATATCTGGAGAAACTCCGTCTAATAAATTCTTACGTATCTTGGGTAAAATCAAGACATATCGTGAGAATATTACGGAAGATCCCGTTCAGAAAGGAATCTGGAGTAATGCAAACTTAGGAACTCTTGCAAAAGAGTATTTCAACATTATCGGTAAGAAAGGTATTGTTGTACTCTCTGGACTCATGTCTTCTACTACAACTTCATTGAAGTTAGGTCAGACTATGATCTTTGCACATTCTCTGTTACGGAAGAATATGAAAGGTTTGAATGATCAGGATGTAGTAGATTTGATTAAAGCATTTATTGAAGTAATGCATACAGATCCTGCTCAGCCTATTGAACAAGATCCCTGTGTAGTAAAGGGTATTTTGGCTCCGACACGTGATACATTTGTACGTATTGCGTTACAGAAGCCGGCAGAAGATGAACTAATTGACTGGTTCAAAAAGATTATGGGACCATTTTATGACATCTATAAAGATGAAGTAGGTTCTAAATCTGATGAAGATTTTGCTCTAAAAGCAGCTAACAAGATGATCGAAATACGTAACTTGTATGTAGATAAAGATGCTGCATATCCACTCTTTACAAAAGAGGACTTCAAAGCTGTAGTAGGTGCTTAACCTATTATATCAAATGAAAGGTAAATTTGCTTATTTAGCAGTGTTTGTTGTAGGAATTATTATGTCCTACAATACTAACATTTTCAAACCTGAAAGTGTTACGGCAACAGAAATCGTTAAAACGGTTCAGTTACCTCCAATCCCAGGTAATTTTAAACTTAACCTGGATTTAGAGACAGGTAAAAGTATCGTGGAAAGTAATATACCCGTTACAAGTACTGATATAACTGTCAATCACCCCACGAAAATCGTGGAAAAGGTAGTATATAAACAATCTAAACCTAAAGTAATATATGAAACAAAAACTGAGGTACAAATGAGACCGGTAATGTTTACTCTACCAGCTCCCCGCTCTCACAAATTTGTACCTGAGTATCCTAAAAGTGTAGAGAAATGAAGCAAAAAATAACTAAAACTAATGTAATATCATTAATTGGTATTATTTTATTCTATTTATTTTGTTTATTTTTTGCTTATTGTATTAGTGATTAACTATGTGCTTACCGTAGAATGGCACCGGGGAAAACGAGTCTCTCCCCCGTAGTAAGAAGCAGGGCATTATATATAGTGGTATTGTAGCTGTACACTTTAAAAGCAATAAGACAGCATATATATATTAGGAATATCAAAGGCCAAGAGGATTCGTATATATAGATAAGTAATACAGGATATGAGAATATGATAACAGCTAACACTGTGATTCAAAAGGTAATATGATAGCTTACTATGGATTTATTACTTTATCCATGAAAAATTAGTAAGAAAATGGGACAGCGTGCTAAACCCATAAAATCTCAGAGAACCGTCTGGCGGAGATTTAAAAACGCGATCTAGGTCAGCAGACACGAAGACAAACTAAGCAAAGGTATCGGTATCCTAAAGTAAATATAGTTATGAGATGTATTTATGAGTGTATTGAAGTCTACACAAAGGAGAAACCTATGTCCGTGGGTACAATCATGTACGAAATCAAGAAGGGACTAAACACGAGTTGCCCCTTAGTTAAACATCCAAAAGTTTACTAAGTTTTGACTCCTGACTAACGTTCTTGGGTGTGTCCAAAGCATCCATTCTAAATCTATTATTGGAAGATATAGATAAGATAAAAATGCTACTGTAGTGTTCTCTACAAGGTACCAAAAGGTTTAAATTGGAACGTATGTTTAAATACATATAAAAGTAGATATGAAGGCAGAGAGATTAATCGAGGGTGCTATTAGGTGCTACGTGAAGAAGTAAAACGGTACAATTCCGTAATCTTTTACTCTTAGAAGTAAAGGATAATAGTCTGTATTATTACTTCGGAACATATGGCTGAGAGGCTATGATCCATACTATGAACTTTAAATTCATTAGAATATAATAAGAATTCGAGACTTTTATTATATTTAAGTATGACAGATTATCTGGATTAGGTGCCAAACCTATACTTAATAGAACGATTAATACAAATGTGTCAGTGTTTGCTTCAAGTTATGACACAATAATATATGGAAAGAAGCAGGTTGTAAAACGTGTCCTATAACACTACTACAGAATAACGACACCCTTTAGCAAGGTGGTTACTTCGCAAGAAGTGAGAGGGATCTCAATAATTTACGTTATCGAAAAGTTAAATACGCCGGTAGAAACACCGTTACCTGAGAAGAAAGGTAGAAGTTCAATCAGATCTCAGTCGGCTTTCCGAGAGATAAAAGGCGAAAGTTGGGCTAATGTATAGTCAATGGGCTAAATTCAAGTCTGTTAATCCAGAGAAACGTAAATGTTATGACATTTACCTGAATCCAACGATTCATCACTGGCCCGAGAGTTAACGTCACTCTTAAACAAAAGCGTGGATAACATGTTTAACTAAAGTAGTGGCTACGCCCACGAATAATAAATCCAGGGAAGTCCCCGCTAAGGATAGTAGAATCTGCTGTTGTATAGTAGTATATGTTTCCTGACTGCGTCCTTGGCAAGCCAACCGTTATTGCTAATAAAACTAATAGAGTGTATTGCGCAACAATACATGTTCATTAGAAAGCGTTTCATGAATCTTCATAGACTGGATACCTGTCATGCGGAAAGAGTAGTGAAAAGTAGGTGAAAGTCCTCAATATTCGTGCTTGTAAAACAACCTATGGGCAGTATACTGCATAGGATTTAAAAACCGTTGCTGCATTTGTAGGGCAGAACTATTTAAGTAACGTTAGAAAACGACCGTATCTGTAACGGATTCGATAAAGTGGTAAGTATTAACTTCTAAGTAATCATAAGCTACATGATGAGCCAATTCACATGTGCAACTATCTTGCAAATAGTTACTTGTATTTGTGATTACTTGAGATTAACCCTGAGACGCCGGGAAATACTAAGTTAATATGATGAGCAATAGTTCCTTTCTTTTAAGCGTAAAAGAATTGTAAAATCTAAAGTAATAGTATTAGATGTGTATACAAATGTCTTGGATCTCATTAGTCCTAAGAACAAGCTGTACAAGATCAATAATATGATAAGCTGTAGTTTACACAGACACTCGTGTAAGTAATATTAATTCTGGTATCCGAACTATTTTTGTAGAAGCAAGGAAAGCAGAAAGGAAGAGGAAGTATCTACCTTGATTTTGATGTAAATAAAATCATTAATATGAAGACTATGCGTTTAAAACAAAAAAATTACACTTTGTAAAGGATTGTACTTGAATGTACATAGACGATTAGCCATATCCTCTATCTAATAAAATCTATACAAAGAGAGCAAAACTCGTTTAATTTAAACTCATAAATATGTAAATCAATTGTTTAATCTCTCCGTAGGTGGAATCAACCACGGAATCAAAAAAGGAATTTTAAAAATGGATAAATCAGTCATTTTGGCATCACAGTGTGGTGCAACACTTGGTAAATATATTCTCATTATTGAGAAAAATTCAGTGGATCCGAATTATTCACGGAAAGTACAGAACAATGAACTACGGACTAGTCAACAGATTAATCTGTATTCAATTAAACCCGTTAAGGTTAAAGTTGCACGGGAAGTAGAAAGTGCAGAAGGTACAAAATTCGTAGAATATAATGATGATCCAAAGTTACGGCTTCAGATTTCTGGAATCAACGATATTGCAGATATTATCCCGAAGCCCAACGCGGAAAGTGTAAAGAATGCTATCACTCGGTTCGAAGCAACTGGTGAAAGTACAATCTTTATTGATTATCCACAGTTAACAAAAGAAGTTGTTGCTCTGAATATGGAATCACGGGCAAAACTTACAGCATTTGTTAACGAGCAAATGCGGTTTATTAAAACATTCGAAACCGCAAACGAAACCGAAATTGCCGCTTGTAAAACAGCAATGGCTGCTGAAGGAATCGAAATTAACGGTTATTTTGGATAAAGATCATGAGTGCGCCTTTAACGAAAGAAGCGTTCTTAGATCTTCAGCACATGTTTGCTGATAAAGACTTTATATCTTTGCTATTCATGGATGAGAAAGAAATAGCTAGATATATTCATGTCGAAAAAGACGGTAGTGTAACGTTAGGCAGAACACGGTATAAATTTATCAATAGACTCTTTAAGGATGAGAAAGTATTGAGTACTAATGATATTTGTTTACGGCTTATTAAAGTCATTACTGGAAAAGGTGGAACGCGAAATAATGAAGCTTTTAGTTGTCTTGTAAAAGATTTTACTAAAGCTTTAGATAAAGGAGATTACTCCTATGCTATTACTCGGATATTTATTGGTTATCGCTTAGGATATCTAAATGATGTTGCAGCAATGCAAGCTTCTTCGGAAAAAGGTGAGGTAAGACTTCCGGATAAGCGAGTATTGGTACAAGATGGTTTTGGAGATTTCTATGCGATTAAAATAGGTAAGTATCCTAGTTAATTAAAGTTGACTATTCTAAAGCAATAAGAATATTGAATGTATAATAGCAGATGTAACGCAACAATACAGAAAATATAATTATTACTTTTCAAGATATAACAAAGGACTTGCAGATGTAAGTCAAGTCCTTTCTATTATATCTTATAAGGCTATGATAATGTATCTAAGGATACTAAGTGAAGGAAAGCTTCAAGAATAAGACGAAGATGTCATATCGGGATGAACATAGCCACAAAGTACAGGTAGTTGATCATATTTGAGTATACTTTTATGTTTAATCAATTAAAATCAAAAGTATATGAACAAAATTAAATCAACTGAAATTATTGAAAATCGTAAGAAGTATGATAAAGAGATCAAAAAAATGTGGAATATCATCCGCACTGAAAACTTGATCGATAAGAATGCTACACGAAATTACGATATGAAAGCATTGTTGGATACGATTACAGAAATGTCTAATAATCGAATTCAGACCAAGCTGGATTCAATTGCTATTAATCTAGGTTTTAAGAGTCGTAAAGACTTTCCTAAAGAAAGTATCTATCCTATTATTTATACTCTTTCTGAAAAGAATGAGTATATAGTTCAGTTGGGATCTATTCCGACTATTAATCCTGGTTTAAAAGCTAAACTTGGTAAAAAGAAATTGTTTAAAACTGAAGAAATCACTGCAGATTATATTACAAAATTAAAGAATAAACTGCAGCTGGAAATCAATGCTCTGAAGAAGAAGCTTGAAGATTTCAACAGTAATGCTGAAATAGATATATCTTCTGCATATATGTATTTAGCAGCATAAGGTAAAACTGGTCTCTGTAAGTTATTTTAAAGTAGTTCAAATATCTCTATTTTTATAATTGTGATATATTCTAATAGCATAAAATAAAATTAAAATAACGAGTGGCAAGTGGGGTTCGAATCCCCAGAGACCAACAAGTCTCGAATATTAATATTAACATTTTAAAAAGTAAAGTCATGAAAAAAGATATCAAATCTCAAACAATTGACAATTCTACCAAAAAGTATCCGGTAGAAAGTAAAACATGGAAGTCTGATGTATATCAGGCTTTAAAATTAGGTTATAAAGTAGAAGCTTTAAATGAAGAACAATCTGATTATATTAAGAAGATTGAAACTAAGCTTGCAGAAAAAGCTGCAAAAGCCAAAGTAAAAGAAGAGATGCAGCAAACTCTTCTAAAAAAGATGTCAGATATAATGAAAGCCAAGAAAGCAGCAATTGTATCTGCAGCCAATGATCTGGCTGATAGAATTATTCTTCGCGCTATTGAAAAAGAAGAGCAGAAGAAGAAATTCGATGAAGCCGATAAGAAAATTAAGGAAAAAGTTAAAAAGGACAAAATGGCAATAGCCGAAAAGAAACGTGAACGTAAAGCAGAATTACGTAATAAGACTATTCCTAGTCCTGAAGCTATAGCTAATGCGAAGAAACAACAGGATTTTCTTGCAAAAGCTCATGCTGTTAAACGTGAAGAGATTGAAGCTCGTCTTAACAAGAAAGAAGAATTTATGAATCAATCTATAGAAGAGCGAAATAAAAAACATGAAGAACGTGTTAAACGTGATACAGAATATGCTCTTAAACGATTACATCATAAAGAGATCAAACTTAAACGTACTACAAAGGCTGAGAGAATTGAAGCAATTAAGGCTAAAAAAGAAGCTGGTAAAGCAGCTTTTAATGCTGAAATGAAACGTCAAGCTTCAGAAATTGCAGCAGATCGTCAAGGTTATGCTAATCGCGTAGAGAAACGTAGACGTACTGAAACAGAGCGTCTTGCAAGGATTGCAGAGCGTAGAAAACTACGTAAAGATAAGATTTTTACAGAACATCTTAAACAACAAAAGATTCAACAATTAAATCTTAAACGTTTTATAGAGTCTGAAAAAGCTCGTCTAGCACGAAAAGAAGAAAAACGTGCTAAGTATCTTACTACGGGTGGAATAAAAGTTCCCAAAGTAAAGAACAACATTGCTGTAGATAAAACTAGAGCAGAAGAATATATTAAAGTTGCTGAAACAAAGATGAAAGATGAAAAAGTACGTTATTTGATACGTATTGCATCAATTGCTTCATCTGAAATCATAAGTGATTCTGTTTGTGCATTCATTTGTAAGCCAGAAGAACTTAATAAACGTATGAAAGAAGCTCATAACAAACACATGAAAGAAGAACCTGATACATATGTAGGTATTTATGCTTACTCTGGTATCGGTAAAGATCAGAAATGTGTAAGTGAGATGTTGAACGATAAGTTTAAGGATCGTAGTAGACTTAATCCGAAAAGTAAAGCAGCATAATATACAACAGGGGTGCGTCTGTAACGCACAATATAGCGGGATGGCGCAAAGGTAGCGCGTTGGTTTCACGAGCCAGAGGTTGATAGTTCGAATCTATCTCCCGCAACTAATTAACCATAGTACTATGAAAATTAAAGGAAAGACTTGTGTAGTCTTTGATATTGAAGTTTTAAAAAATGTATTTACTTGTACTTGTAAGAATACTGAAACAAAACAGATTACAGTATTTGAAATATCTTCAAGAAGAGTAGATATACAAGGATTAGTTACATTTTTCTATAAGGATTTCTATTTTGTAGGTTATAATAACATACATTATGATAATCCTATTCTAAACTATATTATAATGTTGTATAATAAACATTATTTTAATAGTTATAGTACTAGAGAATTAACTGAATCAATATTTAAAATGAGTCAATTAGTAATTGATAAAAATTCTGATTTTGATTTATGGAAAGAGTATAAATATGCTAAAAACTTCTTATCAATAGATCTATTAACAATGCTATATTCTAAAGCTTTACGAGTATCTTTAAAAGAGATGCAAGTAACAATGCAATACAAGAATGTAGAAGAATTCGTAGTAGATTGGCATCAAGATCTTCCTGAAAAGGATATAGATAGATTAATATCATATAATATAAATGATGTAGAATCTACCGAAGAATTATTATACAGATGTGAAAGTGATCTAAACCTGAGAGTAGCTATTGAAGAAGAATATAAGATAAATTGTCTAAGTTTAGATGGAGTAAACACTGGTATGAAGATTCTTGAACAAGAATATATTAAACATACTGGTATTTCTAAAGATAAATTAGAACAATTAAGGAGTCCTTGTGATCAAATAGATCTAGAGAAAGTAATATTTCCTTGGATTAAATTTGATACTCCTATATTACAGAATCTATTAAAAGAAATGAAACAACTACATAATGTATCACCAGGAAGAAAAGGATATGAAAATACCTTTATCTTTGGAGATATGAAAGTAACTGTAGGTGTTGGCGGTATTCATGGAGATCGTGGTGTAGAGATTATTAAACCACGAGAAGATGAATTACTATTAGATTCTGACGTTAGTTCTCTATATCCTAGTATGATTATAGAGCATAATTTATATCCACCACATTTAGGTAAAGAATTCTTAGAGACTTACTCTAGCATTCGTACAAGAAGATTGAATGCTAAGAAGAATAAGAATAAAGTAGTAGATAAAACACTTAAATTATCATTAAATGGTTTAAGTGGTAACTTACAAAATGAACATTCTTGGTGTTATAGTCCGTTTACTGTAATGCAGATTAGAATTAATGGACAATTACTACTTTTAAAGCTCTCTGAGAGACTTTTATCTATCGGATGTAAGTTACATCAGATTAATACTGATGGTGTCTTATATACGTGCAAAAAGGCTAAATATGAAGAACTACAAAAGATATTAAAGGAATGGGAAGACTTAACTAAATTAAAATTAGAAACGGAAGAGTTTACTCAATTCTATCAATTAGCTATTAATGATTACTTCGGATTATCTCCAGAAGGAAACATTAAAGAAAAAGGATATTTCCTTACAGGAATTACTTTAGGAAAAGGTTTGTCTCCAAAGATAATTCCAGAAGCTATTATCAATTATTTTATACATAATATTCCAGTAGAAGATACTATTAAATCTTGTAAAGATATACGTAAATTCTTACAAGCGGAAAAGACTGGAAAGCAATGGACAGTTGAGTATAATGAACAAATTCAACAAAGAACTAATCGTTTCTACGTTAGTAATAGTGGATACTATTTGTGGAAATGGAAATTAGACGATACTGGTAAAAAGTCTTATCAGATTATGTTAAAAGACTATGGGGTTAAATTACATAATAGGTTTTATTCTGATGAAGATTTACAATGGAAATACTCTCAAGGAGAAACATTCCAGAGTATATATGATATAAATTATCAGTATTATATTAATCAATGTATAAAAGTAATTGAAAAATTAAAACCAAAGCAGTTAAATCTGTTTAATTTTGACGAATATTAACAAAGAATATCATACTCTAGAACAGATGAATTAAATTAATTCATTATGATACTAGAAATAGATACAAGTCTATTGAAAAAGATAGACAATCTTTCATTAAGTCAGCTAGTATTTTTAAATCTTGTATTGGACAATAATCAAAAATCTATCAAAGAGGTCAAAGACATCGTTAGCCAGGTCAGCGACAATGATATACAAGATTTAATCGACAGAGGATTTCTTATTAGAGAAGAAAAAGCTAAGAAAGTTTCATATAAAGAAACTGAACTATTAGTGAATATTATTACCGGTAATGCAGATTTATTCGAAGAATTTAAGAAGCATTATCCTATAGTAGTAGTAAGACCTGATGGTACTAAAGGCTTTTTACAAGGTAATTCAAAGAAATGTAGAGCTTTATATAACAAGATTGTTAAAAACGATACTATTTTGCATAATCATATTATTCAATGTTTGGAGAAAGAAGTATCTGACAAACTTATGAGCGGTAAAATAGGTTATATGAAGACTATGTGGAAATGGCTTACTAACTCTGAATGGGAAATCTATGAAGAACAAATTAATGAACCAATAAAAGATAATCTCTATGGAACAGAACTTATCTAGTCCCTTACCATTTAAACATATATCTGTAGCTGCTGATGAAGCAGTTACTTATATAAAGCAGCGTAAGAATCATGAAATTGAACCACTTAAAAGTAGATGGAATAAATTCAATTTTATGTGCTGTGGTGGTATTGAACCAGGATGCGTTTACACTATAGTAGGTGCTTCTGGTACTGGTAAATCATCATTTGTAAATACGCTTGAAACTGACTTAATTGAACTTAATCCTGATAAGGAACTAGTTGTATTATCATTTTCTTTTGAAATGCTCTCTAGTAGACAAGTAGGAAGAAAGCTATCTAATAAGTTGCGTCACACAACTTCAGAGCTGTATAGTGCATCAGAAGATATTTCTGATAGTTTACTACAGGATATTGAAAAAGAAGTAGAAGTTATTAAACAATATCCCATCTATTATGTAGATGAATCAGCTACAGTAAGTAAGATAGAAGATACTATAACATATTTTCAAAATACGATTGCAAAAGATAAATGGCTTATCATATTTCTAGATCATACATTATTGGTCGAAGGAAATGATACTAATGATGAACGAAAGATTATAGCAGCATTAGAAAGAGTATTTATCAGAGCTAAGAAAGTTGGTAAAACAAGTATAATTCAGCTTTCTCAGATGAATCGTAATATTGAAATGCCTGAAAGGATTATAAATCCGTCAAGTCATTATCCTATGAGAAGTGACTTGTCATCCTCAGACTCTGTATTTCAAGGTAGTGACGTTATAGCAGTTTTATCAAGACCTGAAACATTAGGTATTACTGCATACGGACCGTCACGATTACCTGTACAAAATAAAGTATATCTACACTTTTTAAAAGTTAGAGAAGGCAAATTAGCCATACTTGAATATGAGAACGATCTGCAATATAACAACTTAATTGAAGTAGATAGATCTGAGAATAAACCACAGTATTAATTTAATTTTTGGCTAACATGACTACGACATTTTTGAATAAAAAGGGTAACAATAACAACTTTAACTTTAATACTTACGATTTCTTGAATCCGTATTACGAGAAAATCAGTAAGAAAAAAGATGATAATTATATTGATAATCTTCTGACAAAAGCCTTTAAGAATCTAGTTCCTTGGGCAAAGAAAGAAGATAAGAAAGATAATATTTATATCATCTTCGGTGATGAACCGACGAAAAAATATACGTTTGAGAAGCCGAGTTTTACAATTACAAATATTTCTCCTACTTCTCTGAATCTGGAATGGAATAAAGCAGCTACACATTTGTTGGAATGTGCATATTATGCTAATAATCCTACTTATGATTTTATTATCTGTGATACACCGATTAAAATTCATGGTAATTATATTCAGGTAGGTTCGGAAATTATTCCGACATTTACTCGTTCTGATTTCTTTACAACTATGAAGAAAGAAGATCAGATTAACATTTATAATATCGCAGTAGAAATTAACGCTATCTTTGCTGCGTAATTATTAACGAAACTTTTCAGATTCTTTCAAATTTTATCAAATTCTTTCGTAACTTATCAAATTATATCTGGAAAGGTAAAAATATCTTAATATGATAGTATTACCTACAGAAAAAGTAAAAGCAAAAGTAAATAATCCTAGATTTTTGATTATTTACGGTCGACCTAAAACTGGTAAAACTAGTTGTGTAGCAGCTCTAGAGAATAATTTAATTATTGATCTAGAGGGTGGCTCTGAATTCTTAGATGCATTAGCAGTACAAGCAAGAACTATTAATGATTTCGCTGAAATTGCAAACGCAATCAGAGAAAAGATCAAAGAAACAGGTAAAAAGCCATATAAATATATTACTATAGATAATGCTACACGACTAGAAGAAATATGTCTACCTTATGCAGGCACTCTCTATAAAGCTCAACCTCAAGGAAAATCTTGGCAAGGTACTGATGTTAGATTGCTTCCACAAGGAGCAGGATATCAATATATCAGACTTGCTGTAAGAAAAGTTATCGATATGTTTAAAGAACTTACTGATAACTTAATTCTTATTGGTCATACTAAGGATAAAATGATTAATAAGAATGGTGAGGATATGACAGAAATGTCCTTAGATCTTGTAGGTAAACTAGGAGATATTATATGTGGAGAAGCTGATGCAGTAGGTTTTATGTATCGAAAAGGTAATGAAACAATTATTAATTTCGATAGTAAAGATGAAACTACAAAAGGAGCAAGAGCACCACATTTGCGTGAGCAAAAAATAGTAATTGCAGAAAGCAATGAAAACAATGAATTAACATTCCATTGGGACAGAATTTATTTACCAGAAGTTTAAGTTAACCAAAATTAAAGAATATGTATAGTTCCGAAAGAGCCAAGACTATTGTAAAGAAAGACGTAGCACATTTGTCAGCAGGTATTGAAGATAACGTAATGTTAACTGCAGTAAGATTCGATAAATCTATCAATGGTAATAGTTTTATTGAATTTAAGTTTGAAAAAGAAGGTAAATTGCTGACGCATACTGAGTGGGAACCTTCTAAGAGATCTGATGAAACTGAAGAAAATTTTCAGAATAAATGTGATAATCAATTTTCAAGAATTGAACAAATTTTGAAATGTTATTATCCTAATGCTGAAGATCGTAAGTTTATCGGTGAAAACTTCACTCAGTTTGCTCAATGGGTAACCGAAATGCTTAATAAAGCAGATTTAACTACTTTGTTGAGAGTTAAAATTGTATACAATAATAGTGGTTATACTACACTACCAAAGTATGCAAAGTATACGTTTATTGAACCAATGTCTTTGGTAAACGAAAATAAATCTGTTATTGTAAAATTAGGTATCGATCAATTCGAGAAGCCTATTGTAGCAGATTTAGAAAAATCTAATCCAAGTCCTTTCTCTATGGGAAGTTCTATGGATGAAAATAATAGCGCCGATCCTAATAGATTGCCGTTTTAAGATATAATTCTATTTGCGCAATAGAACGAAGACTATACTACCTCTGACTTTTGTCATGTAAGTATACCAGATCGTAGGCTGGCACTGACCACACAGGGGGTATTGTTAAAGGTGGAGAAGAGTAAGCACATATTTCTTTAATAAGAAATGAGCAGATGTGTGAATGGGCCTAATACAAATGCTAACTAGCATGTATTTAAATGGGGCGGTTCGAGTCCGCCACTCTTCACTTTATTTAAATCTATATCATATGTATGACTCTACAAAAATAAAACAGCAAGATACTCCAATTACTTTGGATTATATCTTATCAAAAGTCACAGAATATGATATTTACGCTAGATATATTGGACAATTTAAGATTGGTTTTATATATAATAGTCCATTTAGAGAAGATAAAAATCCTTCATTTGGAATATTCAGAAGTAGAAAATCAGGTAAATTACTATTTAAAGATCATGGAAATGGTGAATGTGGAGATGTTATTAAATTTGTAGAGATTTATACAGGTCTAACAAATTATAATGATGTATTACAACGAATTGTAACTGATTTATCTATTACAAATAATACCAAGCTTAAAAGTACCAAGTACTATGAATCTAAAGATACCATAATAGGTGTAGTTAGACAAGAATGGACAGATGTAGATAAACAATTCTGGTCACAATTTAGTATTAGTAAAGATACATTAAATAAATATAATGTGTCTAGCATTAAATATTATTTATGTGATGGAATTGTTAAAGGCATATATAAAGATGAAAATCCTATGTATGCTTATAAAGTATATGATCATTTCAAGATTTATAGACCTTTAGCAGATAAATATACTAAATGGCGTAATAATTTAACTGAGAATGATATTCAAGGTTATGAACAATTACCTAAAACTGGTGATTTATTAATTATTACTAAATCTTTAAAGGACGTAATGGTTCTTTATGAAATGGGATACAATGCTATATCACCATCATCAGAAAGTACTTTTATTCCAGATAAAGCTTTAAAGCAACTTAAGAAACGATTTAAACGTATTTTAATTTGTTTTGATAGAGATATTCCTGGAGTTAAAAATATGCGTAAAATAAGCCTTAAAACAGGCTTAAATGGATTCTTAGTACATAAGAAATTCCATAGTAAAGATATATCGGATGCTGTTAAGAATAATGGCTTTGATATAATTAAAAACTGGTTAAAAGAAATATTATGATTTGGTTTACTTCAGATCTACATTTCTTTCATGATCGTATATTAGAGTTCCATCCAAAACGTAAAGAACTATTTGGAGATACTGTTGAAAAGGCTAAAGAAGCTATGATACAATTGTGGAATTCCAGAGTAAATAAGAAAGATACAGTGTATATTCTTGGTGATTTAGCATTTGGTGAAGTAGAAGATAAAAGAAAACTATTTCAAAGACTAAATGGTAATAAAGTATTAATACTTGGTAATCATGATAAAATACCAGATCATTTAAAATGTTATTTTAATCATATTACTCAAATCAAGAATATTAAGTTTAAAAAATCTGTATATAATTTCTTATATAAAGATCTAGAAATCATTATGTGTCATTTTCCAATGTTAAGTTGGGAACATAAAGATAAAGGATCTGTTATGATACATGGACATTGTCATGGAAAAGTAGATCAAATAAATACAGATTCTAAAGAATTAAGAGTAGATGTAGGCATAGATGGAAATCTAGCTAACTATGATTTAATATCTTTAGAAAAACTTTCTAAATATTTAGAAAAATATGAAACTAAAGAATCTAAAAAAGTATAAAAATATTATAACAACTAGTATATATTCTTTTATCTATATTCTTTTTGTAATAGTATTTATAGCAGAGACAATAGCAGGAACTAAAGTTCAAGATATGGATATTGTAAGCTTATTGTGTACTATAGTATGTGGAACCATATTAAGTTTAAAAATATTTTCTTAACTTAAGAAGATTATTCATTATTGAAATAATTAAAAAATAGAAAAAGATGGTAACAACATTTGAATTAGCACTAATTGTATTTATTTCTAATCTTGGTGCTACAGTGGTCTGTGAAGGAATCGAAGCTATATTAGAAGCATATGAAAACTACAAGAAGAAAAAGAAAGACCTCACAGAACAAGAAAGTTAAAAATGCTACACCTAATGTATATGATGGAATACAGTTCAAATCACAATTAGAAACTTATGTTTATAAACAATTAAAGGCTCATAATCTCAAAGCAGAATATGAGCCTATTAAGTTTGAATTAATTCCATCATTTACATTTTGTGGCAAAAAGATTCGTGCCATGACTTATACTCCAGATTTTGTTGGAGATAATTTTATTATCGAAGCTAAAGGAAGACCTAATGATGTATGGCCTTATAAATGGAAATGGTTTATGTGGTCATTATTAAATAAAGGTTTAGCTGAAAAGTATAAGTTATTTGTAGTACATAATCATAAAGAAACAGATGAATGTATTAGACGAATTCAAGAATTATAAAAGAAAATTCATGCAAAACATGAACGAGAAGTTAAAAAACTTAAAAGTAGAAGAGATTAAATTTATTTCTACTAACACTTTCTTTAATGATAAATTTAACGAATATTTATTTATTAAAGATGAAACCAAAACTAGAAGAAAAGTAGGATATGAAAGTAACTGCGATTAGTGATTTACATGGCAATCTTATTGATATAGAACCGTGTGATATATTATTGATTTGTGGAGATATTTCACCATTAGAAATTCAAAGAGACTATATACAAATGACTAAATGGTTCTTTAATGAATTTCAAAAGTGGGTTATGAATCTACCCTGTGATAGAGTAATACTTACTCCAGGTAATCATGATTTCTGGTTTGAAAAAATAATTACTCAACCTCAAACATATTTGTTTGATAAATTAACTATTTTGATTAACGGAGAAGCAAATATTTATTCAGACACAGATGATAGATACTACAAAATATTTGGTACACCTTATTGTAAAAATTTTGGGAATTGGGCGTATATGCCTGATAATACTATATTACCAAGTATTTATAGTACTATCCCAAAAGATGTAGATATATTGATGTGTCATGATTCTCCCCAAGTAGGATATGTAGCAAATATTATGGAACGTAAAAGTGAGACATATCCCAATGGTGTACCAGCAGGTAATATCTATTTATTTGATGAAATTGTAGAGAAAAAGCCTAAATATGTATTATCTGGACACATTCATTCTGGAGATCATACATTACAAGAGTACGCAGGTATAAAATATGCTAATGTAAGCATATTAGATGAATCTTATTCGATTAAATACAAACCACTAACATTTGAACTATGAAAAATTACGAAAAGATTAACGTTGAATTAGACGAACAGAATATGGTAGAAGAATTCGATCAGGTAGAATTAGATATTATGTTATCTTGCGATGAGTATAACGATATGATAGCTTACGCTAGTATGAACGAATATGAAAATTTGATTTTACTTGAAGAATAATGGATATATCTATACCATATTATGAAGATCTCACTCGTATAAGTAATTCTAATATCGGATGGTTCTTAAAAAAAGGACCAAGATATCTTAAAGAAATGCTTGACGGAAAAGAAGGTCTAAAAGCTAGTTTTCTGGATAAAGGCACTATGATACATGAATATATTCTTCAACCAGAAGAATTTTGGAAAGATTATATTATATTAGATTTTGCGGTGCCCAAAGTAAAGCAACAAAAAGATTTACTAGAATTCTATTCTACTGCAAGACTAGTTGATCCTTTTGCATCTGAAGATAATATATTACTTAAGAGTTATGAAGCAGCTTATAATAATAATAAATCTAAAGAAAAAAAGATTCAAGAAGCAAAAGAATTAGTAGAATTATACCAAAATTATATAGAATACTTTAGAAATAAAGATTCTAAGAAAGTAATTTCATTTGCAGATTTTAATATGCTAAAAGCAATTAAAAAGAATATGGAAGATCATAAGAAAGCAAATGAATTATTATTCAAATATCCAGAAACATTTGAAGTTCATAATGAATTTCATATTAATTGGGAATATCCTAACGCCTCAACATTAGGAGATTTACCATGTAAGTCATTACTTGATAGAGTAATGATAGATCACACAAATAAAAAGATAATATTAGTGGATATAAAGACGACAGCTGACATTTATAATTTTAAACATTCTATAGAGGAATTTGATTATTGTCGTCAATTAGCTTACTATTGGTTAGCTATTCACTGGTATTTTAAAAACGAACTAAAACTTAACATTGAAGAATATGAATACGAAACTTATATTATTGCAGTACAATCTCATGATGGGTATGAAGTTAGAGTCTTTAAATTCAATCCTAAAACAATTGAGGAAAGACTTGTAACCATAGATTATGCTATAAAACGAATCGCATGGCATAAAAATAATGATCTGTGGGATCACATGAAAGAATACTATGATGAAGATGGTGCTGAAATGATATGCTGATAGATAAATATACTAAACATAGTATATTTTCACTTCCACAAATTTTTGGTGATATTTTAAGTAAGCGTGACTTGGATGATAGTGAATTTGTTAACATGTATATGAACGATGTTAATAATCCACTTCTTTCAAGTCACGTTTTTTTAGTATTTCATAATATAAAACCTTATTTATTAAATACTTTAAAACAACATCATTTATTTCACTGTAGTTATACTATAACTATGAGTAAGATTAAATATACAGTTTTAGCTTTTAATAGAGCTTACTGTATACACGTTATAACTAGAAAGATTGAGTATGGATTATACAAATCACTTGGTTATGAAACAAAAATCAAGATATTGAATTTTTGGAATGCTGGAGTAAATGGTAAATTACATAAGTATTTGTTTGATGAAAATGCTAAAACGATAAAACCATTAAGTGAAAATATTACATTACAAGACACAATAAAGCCCCAATAGTATAATACTAAAGGGGCTTCTTATTGTTGCCTTTAAAAAATTTAGGGCATAAATATTAAAAGATTGAAATCAAATTGTCATAATATTCTAATTTAGATCTTGGATCTCTTGCTTCATATATACTTCTTAAAGGAGTCGCCTTAATTAAGGATCGTTGTAATCGGTTCAGACCTCTATATGGTCCTTTATTTATTTCTTCTGTAGGATCTTGCAACGCAACAGTAGTCAAGTCTCCCCAATACTGTAACGTAGACCAAGCTGCTGTAGGACTATTAAGCATGTTAAACACTTCAATGGGTAATACGTTACCACGAGTTTCCAAAGAGGCTCTTAACGTAAGATATGCAGCTTCCTGTTTCCACCAGTTATCTCTGTCTTCATCTGCCATAGCACGTATTACGGAAGAAATCAACCAGAAACCTAAAGTAGAAAATAAAAATTCATATGTAATTCTTTTTAAGCAACCTTTTTCATAATCATCTAATTCATCATAATGATCTTTGTACAGTTCTCTTAATTGATCTATTTTACTTTTGTCAAAGTAATGTCTTTTTATATATTCATAAGCTGCCGGTATTTGTGCCTCACTCCACATACCAGTAGAATAATTGAACTGTCTCTTAGTTAAGAATTTAGTTTGTAAGTTAACCAAGATAAAATTACGATAAATAAGTAATAACTGACCAATCAAAGTAGAATGTAATTTTGATTTATCTAAATCAGTTAACTGGGTATCAATTCTAGTAGCAATTTGTTTAGTAGTGTTCTTGATTCTATTTAAGGTTTTCTCATCCACTATCTTAGCATACTCTGGTCTTACTACTAATTGATTATCTTTAACTTCAAAAGCATCAAAGAATGTGATGTTTAATGCTTTCCAGGCAGCTTTACCTTTTTTCTTATCTTTGAATTTTCTTAAGAACTGATTCTTATTTACAAATTTACCAGTTTCAGGATCATACTTATTAAAGAAAGCAACAGATAAAGCTAATTTACCTTTAGTAATGATATCACCTATTTCGTGGCCAAAATACCAGTAATGTTGATTCAAAGCCCTGAGTAATCGAGACTGATTTAATTTGCTAAATGTCTGTTCATTATCTCTAACTACACCTAAAAATTCAAGATAACACAATACCTTGTTTTTATTGTTAGCTTTACCTATATTTTTAATAGCATCTACATAAGCTGGTAACAAGGTTTTAGTTGCTTTAGCAAGTTCCTCATTTCCAAAGTAAATACCAGACATTGCTTCCAATCTATTTTGAATCTTGTTTGTAATCAAACCTGTTAGAATAACATTAAGATTCTGAGATATACCTTGGATTCTTGTATATGCCGCTAAGTTATTTACTAATTTATCAATACTTAATTTAACGTGTTTGCCTTTTGGTAGTTTTATATCAACTTCTTTAGCATCTTTCTCCATGCCATAAACAAGACGATCCATTAAGTCTTTCATTTTATCATAAGTTTTACTTTCTACTCCAGATATTTTACCACCTTTTTTATCTTTAAAATCCATTCTACTAACGAAATCTAAAGCTAATTCTAATTCAGGAGCAGCTTCACTCATCTTTTCGTAGTTTACAGCCATTTTATAGTAGTGAATGATAGAACCTACCACGTCATTAGTAATTGCATCAGGATTATCCAACATTTTAATATATCTGGTAGGTATTAATTTAACTAAAGAACCGTCAGACCTTTTAGCATTTTCTATCATATACCTATCATCATCATCTTTTACTGTATATAAATCCTGTGCAGCGTAAGCTATACCTTTTAAGAAGTTATCTTTACTACGGATTTGAGTCCATGAACCACCTTCAATCTGAGGTAATTTGTATTTATTAGCGTATCTCAGGAATCCAATCTTAGAATTGGATAAATCCATAACATCCACTAAAGCGTCATATAATGCTTTTAATTTAGGATCACTTGTAATCTTTTTATAAGCGGCGCTATTATCAAAGTATTTAGGATTTGGTATTACAGTTTCACCACGATCTTCGTACTTAGTAAATCTAGGATCATAGAATGGAGATTCTCTATCGATTTCTGCCCAAGATCTGTTAGGTATTCTTTCTACGTATTTTGATTTAAATTCATCCTTTGGAACTAATTTACGCCAGAAAGAAGCTGGTATAACATCACCTCTAGAAGTATATCTAGCATTTACAGAGAACCATGCGTTAAATGCAGCCTCACCCTGTTTCTCCATACGTTCATACTCTTCATAGAATTTAGGGTTGATATCCCATTTAGCTATTTCCATTACTCTAGATTTCTTTGATTTATCTCTATTAGCAATAGCTTCATCAGATATCATTACGTCATAGGTGTTTATCATAGACTTAACATTCTCAGGCATGGCATCAGTATTAAATGTACCGTCTTCTCTAGCATACAATTTCAAGAGATTCTTTCTAGCGTTTTCATACAATACTTGATTGTCAGATTTAGTTGGATTAGAGGATAGCATCTTAATGTCTTCCCAGAATTCTTCTTTAATTCTTTCAACAGAATTTCTCTCCTCCCATTTCTTGAATAATTCTGGAGAAAGATTCTTCTTAGCAGCTGCTTTAGCTTTGTTGTACTTTTCCATATTAGGCTTATAGTTCAACTTAGTTCTAAGCTTTTCATTGTATTGCTGCATTTCTCTAGCTATTTCTAAATCTAAACCAGCTTTTGTAGTACCGTCTGCATAGAATGGGTTTGCTAAATTACGTCTACTATTCTCTAATTCCTGTAATTTACCATAGTCTTCATCAGATAATAATTCTCTATGTATATCACCATTTTTATCCCTAGTACTGTTAAGAAGTAGATTGATTTCCATATTAATTGTATCTCTTCTTGTTCTAGCTTCTTCACTAAGACTATTTGTTAGTTCATAATACTCTGGTACAAATCTACGAATACTATATTTAGCGTGCCATTTATTGTTTTCAGTATTCCAAATTTTTAACTGTTCTTTATTTAATAAACCCGGTACTTCTGATATATCTTTATCCCCGAAGCCTAATTTATCTGCTAAATCTCTTTGATATTTGAAAAGCTTCTGATAATGTTCACCGTAATTCAAATCTCTAGTCATAAATCCTGTTTTATGACCATCTTTTGTTTTCTCATGAAAATAAGCCAATTTAGCTTTATCTACTTGGTCTAACAAAGTTAACAGTTCTTTACCTTTAATTCTTTCTTCATCTGCTACAGCATTCTTAACAGCAATTATCTTATTCATCATTATTCTAACTAATTCACTATTAGAGTACTGTGTACTACCAACCCATTGATCCCACAAGTTAATATCTAAATCACCTTCTTCTAGAATGTTTTTCAATTGATCTACAGTATAAGAACCGGCTTTGGTAGCTTCTTTTATGAAATTATCTTTGGCGATTATGTCAACTACATTATTGAAATTTCTAACAAGTTCTGCATAATTGCCCATGATTCTTTTTAACGCTACTTTTGTATCATTAATCAATTGTTCATTATTGAAATAATCAAAAGTAGTATCATCATCTAGCATATTCTGCAAATTAGTAGCAATATTGTTATAGAATCCAATATAACCTTTTTTAATCAGATCCAATTCAGCATTAGAGATTTCATGATCATTACCGTATTTAGCAGCTTCTTTTACTTTGGATAATATTCTTAAGGTTTCATCTAATGCAGAATTGATATCTTGATCCATGTAATCTATGAATTCTAATGTGGCTTTATCGTTTTCTAACTGATTTAATCTAAATTCTAAAGCTCTCAGTTCATCTAGTTTATTTGGGTCTGTATATTTAGAATACTGGATATCTTTCATTCTACGATGAATAGAAGACATCAATTTGTCATATATATTATTTATAGCTTCTGGAACCTCAACGACTTTTTGGTTGTGTGTTTCTTTACCAAAGAAATAAGAATTATCTAATCTACGACCAGATAAAAACGCTTTTGTAATTTCGTTTAGATTATCTTGTTTTTCATTAAATAATCCTTTCAACCAGTTGAAGAATCTATTATACCATTTTAATGCTTTAACAGAATTCTCACCTATTGCTTGTACTAAAGCTTCTTCGCTACCAAATTGTTTTGTACCTCTTTGTACAAGAGGAGTATTTCTAAACCAAGCAACATAATGATGAGCATACTCATGAGGTAAGGTGTCTTGATTTTCTAACACAGCATTTAATAATACTCTACCGGCCATATATCCTTCTACTTGGGCTTGTCCCCTAAGATTAGGATTTGTTAATACATCTATTTCAATGTTTGGATATATTTCTCGCAGTAATAAAGCTAATTCTTTATTTCTACCAGTAGTGTTTTGAGTAGCAGCTTCTTGATTATATATATTATTATCCTGAGTAGAGAATGTACCTTGATTATCTATTGATTTTACATTATTTGGATTATTTATGACGTAAATGTCTTGATTTAACTCTTGATTATCATCTATACCATGAAATATAGCAATATCTGCTTCTTCAGCTGCACGATTTATAGTTGCAGTAAAACTTTCTCCTTGTTTTTTTAAATCGTCTTTTGTACCAGTTTTTTCAATTACAGTATTAGCTTTTAAAAATACAGGAAATTTATATTCTCTATCTAAAACTGTGCCTTTTTTAGGATTTGCTGTGCCAGTAAAGAATAAAGCTTTTTTCGTTCCATTTTTTATTGTAGAAAAGTAGTTATCAAATTCTATAGAGAATTCATTTATAGGTGAGTTAGCGTGATGATACACTACTAAAGGTTCACCATTTTCATCTACTACTTTACTAGAATTAGAAGGAGTTAATTGTCTTAAAGGAGTATCAGGGTCTCTAGATACAGCATTATGAATTCTATCCCACATTCTTTTGGCAGCTTCAGATTTACCTATTTCACCAAAAGATTCTTCAACATTAATATTATATTTATCTGCTATATGCTGGTATAAAGCAGTCCCATAACCTTTACCAGTAACTGTTAGATTAGGATGTAGAGTTACAACTCCCTTTCTATTTTTACCAGAAAATTCCATTCTAACAGTACCTATAACAGTGCCCTTCTCATCTAATACTTCTCTAATTTCAACATCTGTTTCTCCTTTTTGACCATATTTAGAATATTTATCTGTATTAGGAATTTCTTTACCCAAAGATACTCTATTAGCATTAGCAGCCTTTTCCCAATCACCAAACCACTCTTTAAAGCTCTTAGAATAAGTTCTAGCTTTAGCTTGAATAGCAGCTACTCTATCACCATTATAATGCTCTAAAAGGTCTGAAAATAGCTTAGATGGCTCCCCATTGGGAGCCTTATCTAAACCATATCCATTGTTTTCTGAAAGAACATAATATGCAGCATTCTCACTACCTAATATTTCTGTATACTCTTTAAGTAAAGCTGCAACTTCTGGATTTTTAATATTTAAACACTGCATAATTATTCACATTCTTTTTTACGTTGTTTACCCATTTTATCTAACTCTTCCGTAGCAGAATCATTAGCTGCTTGTTTCAAGTCAGCTGCAGTAGCAGATACAAATTCTTCATCTAAATCATAATCCTCTACTACTTGTTGTTTTGCTTTTTCTAAAGTCTGGACCATTACATAATTCTTTGCTCTAGATACTGCTACGTATTTCAATTCTTGTCTTACTTCTTGACCATTTTTATCATTAAAACCAAAAGTATTTATGCTACTGTCGTTAATTAAAACTTTACTATAAGTACCACCTTGAGATTTATGAATTGTGTGAGCATATCCGTAATCAAACGATTTTCTAAGCTTTAATCTACCATTAGCGTCTTTGATATCTCGCATAGTGTGAATTCTATTTTGTATATTATTAATTTTTTCAATAACAGATCTAGCTGCAGTTGGATTCCCACTAGCTAATAATTGTTTACGCATATTCCACAAGGTCTGTATATATTCTTGAACTTTTATGATATTTTCATCTGTTTCAAAATTAGATACTACATCAATAGTAAACGAAGAAGCAGAAGTATCTATTGCATCTTTGAGAGTAACTTTATATCCTTCCATACTTATACTTTCTTTTCTATCAGGATATGTTAAATCAATTTGAATAGTAGTGGGTTTAACACTTTGCACTACGTAGTCTCCACTATTCATTAATTTGTATTTCTTTCTTAAAGAATCGTATTCTCTATTAGAATAACCCATTACAAGTTCTCCTTCATACAGTTGTGCTGGTCTCCTACCATACAGAATTTGTCTTATTGCAGAGTTATAAGCTTCTACAGAAGAGTTTGTCGCAGCCAAGACTCTAAAATATAGAGGATCTTGTGAATCTTTCATTTCTTTTAATGAAGTTTTAACAAATTCTCTAATTCTAGTTTTATCTGATGAGTACTCAACTCCTTGACCATTAGGAGCAATGTCTGTTTCATAGCTCAAACCTTCCCCATTTCTTACTCTAGTAGATTCTTTTAATATAGGATTATCCCCAGTTCTTTCTACTTTGGTTAACTGTAATTGTGCACCATCATTTCTAAATACTTTAGATATATTATTTGCTTTTACTGGTCTTAATTGACCTTTATCCCCCACAAATATGATCTGAGCACCTTTTGCTGCAATTTGTTCAAGTAAGAAATCATACAAACTGTCTTGAATCATTGAGGCTTCATCAACTATGACTATTGAAGCAGCTTCTATTTTAACATCAGCTACTTGTTCAAATTTCAATTTATGTAGATCAAATACGTCTTCAGCAATATCAAAATCAGGACGCAGTCCCAATAAACTTTGAAGTGTAACCACTTTTGCATTTGGGGTTTTCTGTCTAGTTACAGCGTTCGCTCTATGAGTTGGAGCTGAGAAAATAATATCTGCATGTATTCTACGCTTCAAATACTCATTAAATATACCCATAATAGTAGTCTTACCTGTACCAGCATAACCAGATAAAGTAATAGATGTATCATCTCCATTAACAAATGCTTCTAACTCTTTCAAAGCAGATTTCTGTTGGTCATTCAATTCAAAATCTAATTTAACTTCTAAACCATCATCAAAAGTATATACATATTTATCTTGTATTTGCTTAGTTTCTTCAACAGCTTGCTTTACTTCTTCCACTTTAGGTAAATCTTCTGTTAAACCTACTTGACTAGCATATTGTTGAAATTCAGTAAATTGAGTAGGAGTTTCTGAAGGTTTTACCTCCTCTTGTGCAAATAAATCCTGTTGAGTAGGAGATTTAAAAGCATTTCTAATAGTTTCTCTTACTTGGAAATCGAATTCAGGAGACACCTTAGAACCACGGTTACCTGCTACATTCAATGTACCAATGTTATTATCTACAAGCCACTGTGCCAGTTCTTGACTAGTTGGATTTAATAGAAATGGTTTATTATGCGCCTTAGCAAATCTTTGTGTTGCAATTCTACCAGCACTATCTTCATCTGTGCTAAAGTATACTGTTCCATCAGAGTTAATGACATTTTGTTCAGTTCTTGGCAAATAGAATTCTTTACCTTTTCTACCGGCTTGTAATTCAGGAGCTATTTCGGTTACACCAAACTCTTGTAAACTAGTATCTGGTCCATTCTCAGTGTAGTAACCTGGAGTAGTAGTACCACCTGTTTCTAATCCTAACTCTCTACCTATTTCCAAACCTAAGCGATCTATACCTGTTTGACCACCAGATATTATCTTTGTAGTGGGGACTGTAGTGGCATCAGAAGTTCTTAATTTAGGCATTTGTCTTTTTGCACCGTATTCAAAATTATCAAGATACTGCTGATAAGCTTCTTGAGATGCAGCTTCACCATTTCTTGATTGGTAAGTCTTAGACCATTCTTGATAAGCTAAAGGTTCAGTATTCTGTAAGTCAACGTTTTCAGTAGCTACAGTCTGTAAAGCGTTTTCATTGAATTCTCCAGCTTGATTGAATATTTTAGTCTGTAAACTAGCTTTGACAGGAGTCAAATCTTGTACATAAGTTATAGCTTTAGATGGAGTAAAATCCAAACCTGTAGGTACTACATTATTATAACCTACAGAAGACTTCTTAAAGCCAAATTCAACAAGTACATTACCCTTATAACTTAAACCTTTTTTATTAATTAATTGATATACTGGTACTTTATTTTCATCTATACCGATGTATTTGTATAAGAAAGTGGTTCTAGGATCATTATTCTTATCTAATTTAACTTTCTTGTAAAGATAATGTATAGGGTTACCAGCTTCATTATAACCTACAATACCTCTAAATTTACTAGATTCATCATAGATTATAGAAGGTATTTCAACTTGTTCTCCTTTCTTATTAGTTACAAATAATCCACTACCATCATGAGCAACAGGTCTATATACTGCTCTGCCTTCTTCTTCAATAGTTTCATAGCTAGAATCCAATTTATAGTATTCAATAGCAGGAACTACATGATCATTCCACCACAGATTTCTAATTACCTCTTGTAAATCTATTTGGGATATAACGTTTTCAGGATGTTTTTCCAATTCTCTAATATAATCAAAATACCCTATTTCTTCTCTTATGGAGTTAGGAACATATCTAAATATATTATTTTTACCAAAAGCATCTCCAGAAGTATAGAAAGAATATATTGCAAGATCTTTAGCAAATTCTCTTACTTCTTTATAATCACTTTCGTAGAGTTCTTCCCAAGCACGAATTATTTCATTTTCTAAATTATTATCACCACTCTTATTGGGTTTATATGCAATGAAATCTGGTCCTTGTAATTCTGCATCATCTTCTTTAGGTCTACTAAAGATATTGTTAATCAACACATTTGAAAAACTACCATCACTCCCAAGTAATGAAGGGTATTTGCCTTGTAATATATCGGAGTTAAGTCTATCTAATCTTCTAGAAATACTATCCTTACCAAACAGCATACCACGAAATCCCATTTGATTATCTTTAACATACTGATTAAAGAATTTAGTCTTATAGGATACTTCCATTGCTCTAGTGATGTTGTTAATATATGTATCATCACTTATTGCATAGCCTTTGGTATAGTATTCAATTAATGATCGTAAGGTTTCAAATTCTGGAGTAAGTCTAATCATGACATTCTGGAATGCATTTCTAGGAAATACTAATCCATCGATCATTTTCTTACCCAAGAATGTATTAGTAAACACTTTCAAAGGATTGTCGAAAACAGATTGTTCAGTCATATACTGTTTCCACTTATCCAAGAATGCACTTTGTAAACCAAAGTTATTACCAAATTTCTTAGTATCAATCTGAGATAAGTTAGTTAATTCTGACAAACTCTTAGAGAATGGAGTTAATTCTTCATAAGCCTTAAGAATTAATAATTGATTATAGTACCAATCAAAAGTTTCAGTTTTCTGCAATTGTTTTCTAAGATGTGGTACAGTAAACATAGTTTTTCTTTGATTAGTACCTACACCTTTATCCTCAAGATAGTTCAGAAGATTCTCTTTCTTACCACCGGATAACTCTTTTGCTTTCTTGTAGTAATCGTTCCAAATTTTAGTAAATGCTAATCTTTCAGGATCTTTACCGGCAGGTATTTCAACCCCATAAAAACCAGAATATTTATCATATTCAGTTGCATAGTCTTTTAATATCTGTTGAGGTAAGAAATAGAATGTACTTTCACCTTTACCACTTCTAATTAAGAAGTTAGTCATGTTAAAAGTTAATTTACGTACATTCAAACGAATAATATATGGGTCTTTAGCTACGTCTACGTGAGCATTAATCAAAGCTGATAACCAGTCTAAAACATTGATCTTATTTGTATCTTCACTTTGAATGTGATGCAAATCACGTATACCATAATCATTCAATACTTTATTTGGTTTGAAATTCAATTTAACTAATTGAGTTAATACTTGATGAGCATTAGCTAACGCAAATGGACCAATACCAAACTTACCACCATTCAACTCAGCTTTAGTTCTACTTTGGAATGCCGGAGTAGAGAAATACAATTGAGATTTACTAGTTCTCTTACCTTGACCAGTTAATTTATCAACATCCTTAAGAATTTTATCTTTCAGATAATCTGTCACAGTATCAAGAGGCTGTCTAGCTTCAGCAAAGTTCATAGGATTACTAATTACTGACAAATACATATCAAGAAGCATGTTTTCATTTGCTTCTCTACTATTTGCTTCAAAATCAGTTTTACCATTGTATCTCTCATAAGCTTTTCTTACTACAGTCTCATCATCCAAACCTGTGGCTCTTAGTCTCTGAACGTATTGATCTTTTGTTTCGAACTTGATTCTATTACCATTATTATCATAGTTATATCTGGCAATAAACAGTTTATCAATATCAAAGTCTGAACCTGTTAAAGCGGTAAATTCATCAGGAAGAGTAATAGTATCACCAATCTGTTCAGGATAAACGTCCACCACTTTTAAAGCCGCTGTAGAAGCTTGACCCTGTGCAGGGATACGATAACCCATCGCTATTGCCTTTGTATCTGGACCAATTATATCGTGTTTTATTAACCATTCTTTAGCTTGACTGAAAGTCATTTTATCATAATTAGGTATGATGTGTTTCAATAAGTTAATTGATATAACACAATCCATACTACCATCATTATTGACAAAATTAAGCTTTCTTACACGGTTAGCGTCAGATGTTACAGTCAGTCTGTTATACAAGATAGAAGACATCTGAATGAACATACCACCTGGTAGATTAGTATCTACTATGGCTTTGTTCAACATTGATATAAGACCACTTTCAATCCAAGAGTTATCAGACAAACCTGAAATAGGAGCATTAGTCTTGCCATCTTCCACAGTAAGACCATTCAAAACGTTATCGTTCATGTTTGAATTCTCTGCTTTTCTCTTAAGAATATTAGCAAACTTAACGATACTAGCTTGTGGATTATTAGCGTCAATGCCGAAGTCTTTTTCTATACTCTTTCTACCAAATTCAGTAATAGCGTTATGAGCTCCGTTAAAGTTATCAATAACTTCTTGTCCAGAGTAAGATACACCGTTGGGAGTAGTATATGTCCAAGCTGTTCTAATGTTACCCATAGCTGCTTTTTGAGCCTGAGATACAAACATCTGTCTATCTGCGTGGTGTGGATCTGTTACCAACTGACGTCTAAAGTTAACCAAAGATTGCTTATGTGTAGGCATATTCATTAAACCTTCTACGTCTACCTTGGTATTTGATTTATCTGTGTAAATCTTAGATTTAACTTCTTCAACTCTTTGACCAACTTTAACTGCAGATTCAAACGCAAGCATGTGTATGTTTCTAGCTTGCATTACCTTTAATACTTCTCCCATATCCCCTGTAGAGAATATTCTATGAACTGGGAACATAGCCATTTTGTCAAATACGGGTATGTCTCTCTTTGCATTTACATCATAATGATCGCCGAAATACATTAACTTCAAAGGTTTTAATGTAACGGCTAAGGCTTCATTATAAGTATCTGCATCAGCTTCATAATCTGTTTCAGGGTTATTCAATATATCAAAAGCTTTAGCTACTTCAGGAGTCCAACCATCAATTCTTCTCACTAATTCTTTATAGAATTCTGGAGATATAAGCACTGTAGCATCTGTTTGGTTTACTTTGGTATAACCACCGAATTTACTATCAACTACAAGATTAGCAGCGTCTTCAACGTCTTGAGGTAATACTTCACCACTTTCATACATCGCAAGAGCTTCTTCTTGAGTCATGTCATGCATTTCCTGTAACAGTCTTACTGCAGCTGACTTTTTAGCAAATTCATTGATTTTATCAAGCTGTCTACTAGGTATTACATTATCTGATAAAGTACCTACGTTAACTTCAGTTAAGTTTGATAATTCATTACCTTCTCCATAATCTATTCTAGGAGTAACACCAGTTGACAATACCTCACGAAGACGTTTGATTTTATCTACAGGATCTTTATAATATGCAGGATCTTTAATAAATAACTTCTCAAACTCTATTACTGAGGATATAGTGTTAGCAAAATAGTTTGCCATCAATTCAGTAGCAGCTAATTCTTTGCTATATTTTGATACTTCTTGACGTTTCTTATAGTGATTTTCTGCATCATCTAATGCTTTTTGGGGAAGTGCTAAACTCTTTACACTAGTAAAATCCTTACCATTCCAATCAATAATACCTATTTCTTTTGCATAATCCAATTCGTCTTTAAAAGCATCTGTTAAATATTCATTCATTAACAAAGCTTTATCAGAGTTACTCATCTTAGCCCAAGCTGCTTTTATTTGATTTACTACAGATAATGCTAAATCACTACCACCTGTTTCTTCTGCTATCTTCAAAGCATCATTAAACGTACCGTCTTGCTCTTTAAGTTTAAATACGTCATTAAAATATCTAAATCTGTAACCATTTCTGTTACCAGTATCATAGTTCTTTACTTTTTGTTCCTTTGTCAGATTACCTTCATTCTTATAGTTGAATTCAATAGTATCTAATTCAGTTTCAAAGTAATTAATAAATCTGGTCAATACCTTGGCATTAAATTTAACTTGATTGTTAGTAGTATCTAAAGGTTGATTGAAATTGTTGATAGCTGTGCCATATAAAGTATTATATGTCTGAGAGTCACCCATAGTAGGTAAAACAATTCTACCTTTCTGAGTAAGTGTCATTTTAGCAATATAATCTTCCAATGGTGAGATTTCTGTATACTTACGTCCTTTATCACCACTACCCTGTTCCTTGAAATAAACCAAAGTTTCAACACCTATTTTACCAGATGCGGTAGGATTATTATAAAGATTTGTAAGTAAATAGGAACCTTTGAAATAATTAGGATTAGCATTGTTACCTGTGTTATATAATACCTTAGTAAGAGCTTCTACCGTAGCTGGATCATTATCAAGATTCTGAACCATATCTGTCAAGTAGTTATGATCAGATATAGGATATAACAACTTACCATCAGTAGACAATACAGACAACTCATCTGAGTTAGGATGTGTCATACCATAAGTTTCAGATAATCTACCTAAGAATTTAGAATCATCATAGTATCTGCTGATATGTCTATTGAATGTACCTGGTACATTACCAGATGGTTCAATTTTCAGTACATCTTTTAACTTATTGCTGAATAAGAATGATAAACCAGCATTACTACCATCAGTAAACAGGTTTACTAATTGTTCTGCAGTGTTTGGATCATAGTATTCTTTAATCAAGAATGAGTTTAATGTAGCCATATCCACAGATACACCTGCTCTACCTAAAAGTGATAATACATGTTCCTTTATTTTGATGACATTAGCTTCTACATACTCTTTATAAGTCTGACCATTCTTAAGCTTTGCATTGGGTTTATTCTTATAATTCTTGAGTAGATTATTAATCTTGTGATAATCATCTAATAATAATTCTACATTGGTTTTATTATCAGTAGTTTTTAATGTGTAATTATTACCATCAAAATTTATTAACTCAGTCATCCTGAGTAAACCATAATTCCAACCTTCAATGATATTCTTAGAGATCTTATTTGCATTTTCATCCTTTACATACAAATTAGTTTGATCATTGCCATTAGTATTCTCAATCTTTTCAGACAAGATACCAATAAGTTTATGTTTAGCTTTTCTAAAGGTATTTCTAAATTGAGTCTGCAAATTCTCCCTAGCTATTACTTGGGCTTCTGATTCTCCCGGAACAGTCTTTGATATCTTATACAATTCTCTGTACAATGTGTCAAAGATAGGTAATGATTTTGCACATTTAGCACACTTATTCATCATACCTTCAAACGTATTCTCTGAATGCAATTCATTGATAATGGTATTCCACGTAGAATCAAAATCAACCATAAGAGGTAATCCTGTAACAGGACTCAATACAGTTCTAGTTTTCTGTACTTTTGTAATGGTACCATCTTCTTTCTTAACTTCTGCCTCATAGAATTCTCTTTTAGGCATAGTAGCAATGAAGATCTTAATAGATGCCAAAGCATTATCTTTTACTGAGGTTTCTAATGACTCGCGAATATAAGTAGCCATTTGATCTCCTACGGCTGAACCTTCAGCTTTTTCATCTATTTCCTGATCAATATTTTCTTGTTTATCTATAGCTCGGATTTGATATTCGTTCAGTTTTCTTATAATTGCTGGTAAGAATACACTGTCAAAGGTTTCATATATTTCTTTTCTAGCCTCTCCTTGTTCTTTGGTAATCTTTCCATTTTCTACAAGTTTGTCTGTTAATGAAGGTTCTAATGCGCTCTTTAACAAGCTGTAATTTAAACCTGTTAAATCATCTCGCATCTTTATGTTATTCAAAGTAAATAAAGAAGCAACTAATGAATTAACACTTTCTTTAAATTGTGTATTTGTGATATTCTTGAAATTGTGACCACCCAGTTTAAATGGAGCTCCCGCACCTTTATAAGCATTTAAGAACTCCTGTACAGCTGCAGAATTCTGTTTAGATCTACTATAATATCCTGTATTGATCCTATCAAAGATGTTGTCAATAGTAGTATCAGTTCTCCAAACCCATTTACTAATAAAGTTTTTAATTGCTTTCCAAGCTCTTTTGATGATGTTTAAATCTGGTTCAACTTTATTCAGCATATACTGCCTAAAGTCTTCTGCAAGAGCTTCTTCAATGTCTTTATCAGTACCGATTAAACCAGTTCTATTTCTATAAGCTTCGTATATCTTACGACGTTCTTTGGGTGAAATAGTTAACAATGATATTCTATGATATGCTTCATGATATAAAGTACCTATTTCTGCGCCTTTCCACAGTAATGTAGAATCCTGCCTAACAAGACCCATAGCATACACATTGTTACCTAGTGATATAGCATCATCTACTATTGTAAGAGAATCGCTTTGGAAACCTAATTTCTTTTTGAACCATTCTATTTCCTCGTTAGACACCTCTTTAGTTACTTTACCAGTAAGACGTCTCATAGGAATATCAATGTCATCGTCTTCTATAGCAAACGGGTCAATTGTGCCATTCTTGGTAATTTCATTAATCTTTTTTGATTCTTCTGTTAATTCTTCTGGCTCTACTGCAGAAGTACCTGTAGGGATATTGGCTATATTTTCAACCTTATTTTTAGTTTCTTCAACTGCCTTATCACTTTCTACTTTCTTAGATATAGTTTGAATATCGTCCGCATAAGCAAAAGAATCTTTGAACAATTGATCTTGTAAATCACTCTGGATTAAATCGTTTGTAACAAACAAACCCATTGTATACAAAGGGGTATGTTTTGTATTACCTAAGAAATCCTCTCTACGTAATATTACGCCAGGAATAGCGTCTTCCCATATATAAGAACTGTTTTTTGTAAACGCTTCTTTTAAGGAAGGTAAAGCATCACCTATAGAACTAAAGAAATTCTCTCTATTAGCTCTCCAGTGAAATCCCATTAAATCATTAATAAGATCTTCTTTGTCTTGAGAAGACATATTACCTACATGATAAGATTTTTCTCCTACTACCAGATCACCTTTATCATTTACATAAAGCTGTTTCTTCTTCATCCAATTGAAGGTAGGAATATCAGATGTAACTTTGGTTTTATCACCGAAACGAACCATAAAGTCAATCAATTCCCCAGCTACAATTTCTGTATTCTTATAATAAGACTCAGGAGAAGCTCCATAATTCAAAAGTAAATCTGCAAGAAATTCAGCTTGTTTTCTGTCAAATCTTTGTAAATTAACTTGTACAGGTATCTCTGAATTATTAAGTGTACTAGATTTGGGGGGATAGATAAATAACTGACCACTACCACCAGTACCATTCAATATTTCACCACCAGCGCCAAGAATCAAACTGTCAGAAATAATACCATTACTGATACCAAAGGTTACATTTTCTGGAGTAATGTCATACACATTGGATGGAATTGCAAAACCTTTTACTTCTTGTACAGGTCTGAATACTGCCTTTTGACCATTTCTATTTACATTATATCTACCTCTAGTTCTACTGATAGTACTTGGTACAATAACTTCATTCTCTGTCTTATTTTCAATGGCAGTAATGATTGCGTTTCTAAAAGATTTTAAGTCATTTATAGAAACTTCATTAGCTTGTTCAATTGTATTAAGCTCTTCTGCTGTAGCACTATTACGAATGCCTGCAATATCTGCATCAAATTTAATTCTAGCTCCTTTAGGAGTCTTAAGTGCTAAAGCATACTTACCTGTAGGATGTTCTACACTTAATATGATAGAGGCACTATCGTATGTAGTCTTATCACCTTTTTTGTATGGCTTGCTACCTTTTTCAGTGTAAGATTCATTGATAATAAATTCACAGAAACTGTCTGTAAAGAAATTAGGATCTTTGATTCTCTCTGCTAATTCTTTACCAGATTTATAACCCGGTAATATAGGAGTAGTAGAATCTGGTGAGAAGAACAGTGTATGTGATACGGTATCTTTAGCTAATTCTTCTACTTCTAAAGAATCTTCATATTCTCTAGATTCAGAATCCATATCTGTTTTACTGTCATGTTTCTGTTCAGTAGCTAATTTCTTTTTAGCCTGTTCAACTTTCTGTTCTACAGTAATATCTGGAGTAATAGTATCAACTGTTTGTGATACTTTCTTATCTTCATCTGTAGCAGCAGCTAAAGGATCTGCATCAGCATTGGCAGCTGCTCTCAAATCTTTATCTGTAGCAAAAGCAAACTCTTCATCCTCTTCTTCAACATCTTCTACTACTGGAGCTTTTGTCTTACTTTCTTCTGCAATCCTTTTACGTTCTGCTTCAAATTCTGCAGCTAGTTCTTCCAAACTCTTTGTAGGGAATTCTTCATCACGTTTAGTTGCTGGTTCTGTTTTTTCTTCAGGCCGCGTTTCAGGCGTTGCTTCAGGAATGGTAGGTTCTGGTGCAGGTATTTCTGTATTTACTTTGGATTTTGCTCTAGAATCCATTACAGGAGATTGTGGTTTTTCAACTTCTTCTCTTTGTACTTCTGGAGCAATTTTACTTGCTGCTACAGTTTCATTGTTGTCTGTACCATTGTTGGCTACTTCTTTTTCTGTAGAAGCGATATCTTGTTCAACAATCTGCTTAGCATTATCTTCTGCAATTCTACTAGATTCATCTGAATTATTCAGGTAGTTCTCAATTCTCTTTTTGATATTGTTTAATACCTTTTTCTTTGATTTATCTGTAGCTTTGTCAAAACTAGTAAGTTTGCCATCTTCCAGAGTATTACCGAATATCTCATTCATTTTATGCTCTGCTACCAAAGCATCATGCTGAGCTAACATTAAGTTTGCATAGCTATCTACACCTGTCTGCATAACATGAGGAGCTGCTACAAAATCTGTACTAAACTTTGTATCAGCAGCTACTTGAGCCAATTGACTATCAATGTTCTTAATGGCTTTAGGTATAGTCTTTAAAATAGATTTAGCTACAGAATTATCACTATTAGTAATACCAAATTTAGTTTTACCATCTTCTGCTGGAGCTTCAATCGCATTCTTTAACTCCTGTAAAGCTTCTTTCTGTACATTCAACTTAGTCAAAGTAATAGCTGCTAGCTTTTCTTCTGGAGTGTAATTACTCAATAAAGCATCTTCAGAAAGATCTGCATACAATTTATTATCTGCATCCTGAGCTGCTTTTGCATTGTTTACAGCTTCTTGTAAATCTAATTGAGCTACATGCTGTAAACCAATTAATGTATTATATTCTGTAGTACCTGCAGAATAACCTAATTGTTTACCAATGTTCTTAGTAGTCTTAGACTTAGCTAAGTTAAATACATTATTCGCAGTTTTGATTTCAGCATTTATATCTTCCTCAGTAAGACCATCAGGCATATGATATTTAAAATTCTCTAATACTTCAAGTACACTATCTTTGTAATTGAGCATAGATTTTGATGCTCTGTCTGCGTATGTCACAGCTTTATTCATAGCATCTTTCTTAGCTATGTTATCTGCTACCATATCTCTAACAAACGTATTGGCAACGAAGTCTTTACGCATATCAATACCAGCGTGATATGCAGTAGTAGGACCACCTAAATACATACCTAATGCAAAACCACCTTTTACATCATTCCAGAATTGAGGATCATTAGCTAATTCTGATTCAGTATCTATTCCTGATAAGATCTTTGCAGTACGATAATTAGCTTCAGCTAACCCAAGTAATGATGAGAATACGCCAGAAGAATCTTTATCATACTGATTATGAATGTAATCGTAGTCAAATATATCCTGATTACCTTCTTCAAAAGCTTCACCAGTAGCAGCAAAACCCATACGAGCTAGAGCTTTAGCACCCTTGCTCAACATGTTCATTTTAGGACTATTATAAGCCAATCTAGCATTAAATCCAGTGTAAGCATCAATAAGCTTATTGTAGTTCTTAGTAGCAGTGTCAGACAGTTTAACTAAAGGTTTTAATGCACCTGCTATAGGTTTAGTTATAATCTTACCCATAGCCTTACCTAATGGAGCAAATATCAAAGCTGATTGTGCTACATCCATTGCAGACAAAGCCATGTTATTATTGTAAACATTTTCTAAGCCATTATCTGCTGAATCTTTTAAAGAGTTTAGAACTTCATCGGAGATTTTAATCTCTCCAGATAAAGTTCTATCTATAATTTCATCATCTGAAATCTTTGTAACATCTATATTAGGATTCTGTTGTTTCAATTGATCTCTACCCATTTGAACATAATCCTGGATAGATACACCTTTACTTTCAAGATCCTTTTCAATTTTAGAACGATAAGCTCCATATACTTGCGCTAATGATTCTCTATGTCTACTATAGATATTACCTGCCAAACTTATCGCTGCCGCAGTAATAGCTGATCCCCAACCAATAAGATTAGATACTGCACCAGCACCAGGAACAGCATTTAATGCACCAGTAGTAGCATAATGTCTACCGAGATATAAAGCACCTGTTGCTAATGCATCAGCCACATAAGAGCCAATTGTAGACATAGAAGAACCTGTTAAACCGGGACCAGCGTACAATATATAATCAGAATCATAAAAAGGCTTATCTTGAGCATTTTGTTCTTTTATTTGAAATCTAGCAGAAGGTTTATACTTTTCAGATCTAGATGTAATAGAATCATAATAATCCTGAATATTCTTGTTTACTTCGGACTGTTCATTTACCCACCAGTCTCTTACCCCATTTAAGTATTCAATTCTCTTATCAACATCTGTACCTTCTGAATCATTGTACTTTGCTAATATTGCATTATACTTTTCAGAATTGGCTTCTAAATTGTTTTTAAGAATTTCATATTGCTGTAAGGTGTTTTGATACTCTTGAGAATTCTTATCCATAGTAGGTAAGACATTTTCAAGATTCAAAAGCATTTTCTTATCATTTAAATATTGTAATTCATAATCAATATCTTCAATAACAGGATTAATATCTTTTACTAATTTAGCTCTTTCAGACATCAAATTGATCTGATCTCTATTGTTAGCAAAAGTAGTCCAAGCATCTCTTAAATAACTCTTATCCTTTAAGGTTTCCTCTGGAGTTTCCTTATTTAACAGATATGCGTATTCATAATCATCTAATGGAGTTGTTTCTAAGTTCCTATCATAACCTGTTTTAATATTAGTGATAGGAGAATACTGAGCATTGACCGTATCCATAGCCTTACCTAATAAGGCTGCTTTGCTAGGTGTATTGTCAGTAGGATATTGACCTAATATAGATTTTTCCATATATTATTGTAATAAACTGTTTATTAAACTATCGTAAGCATCAGTAAATGATTGCTCATAATTATCATTCTGTAATTTTGAACCACCATGAATATCATTAACTTCCTGATCAAATGTCATTCTAGTCATACCGTGTGGATCAATTGGCTCCATTGTATCAAATGTAAAATATTCACCAGTTAATGGTACATTCCCGCCATAAGCATCATTGTAATCTTTTTTGTCAATGGGTTTGACATTTAAACCTGTTTCCGCAGATATACCCATTGAATTACTAACCATAGATTTAAAACTATCTACATCATAACCAGCATTCTTAATAGCTTGTAAAGGTATTCTTACACTTACTCTCTGCATTAATTGAGGAATGCCATCTACCACTGATGACATAATTCTACCTCTAGGGGTTTTAATAACATCTTTGAATACTCCAGATTTTAAATCTTCTGCAAAGTTTCTTTCTAATCCATTTGTAGTTTCTACATTGTATTTAATAGAAGGAACCTTCATGATTTTATTTACAAAATCAGTAGCTAATATTAAACCACCTGTGTCTGGTGTAACATATCCTTTAGTTACTGAACCGCCTAAATTAATATCAATTTCATTAGAACTCTTAACTTTATTGTAACTATTAAGAATCATACCAGAAGAAGGGTATGTAATATCGTTCAGTACTCTAGTAGCTGCATCGTAATACTGAGGTAATTTATCAGCTCTTACTCCAGTTTTAGGAAATATTTCTCCAGCTTTAGTTGCAAACAGGTTAGCAATATCATTAGCAGTTGCATCTGACATTTCTTTTCCATAATCCTTTACTAAGGAATTATATTCTTCTGGAGTAATATTACCAGACATTAAGGCTGATGCGGCTTCTTGGAATTTATTAGTTACAAATCTAGTTTGTGAATATACTGGACTATTTTCTAACTGACGTTTTTCAAATACTACTGCGTCATTATACAGCTTTTTATAAGCGTCAGGGTAATCTACAGATTCTTTTTCTGTACCTTTCTTTTTCAATTTAGCGGTTTCTAATGCTTGCTTATATTTCAACGCTTGCATAGCATAAGGATCTACGGTGGGGGTTTTACGGATGTATTCTTGATTATCTGTATAAGCTTTTTGCATGAAAGCATTAGCTGCATCCTCTTCTGTTGATCCAGGATGATTTCTCATCCATGTTTGCATATGCATTTGTGCTTGTGGTGTAGATAATATTCCACTTCTATTAGCATCCAGTATGTCTTTAATTTGCTGTCCTGTAACACCAGTCCAAATAAATCCACCTTCTCTACCAAGATAGCTATCCTTCAAATTATTTACATATTCATTAGTTAAGTCTTTTATAGAAGAATAAGCTAAAGGAACTTCATTAAATAATCCTGAAGTAGTAGTATCCCAGTTAGTAAAATCTCTATCATGCCATAATGGATTATATTTATCATGTAGCATTAAAGTTTGAACTTGCTTTGCATATTCATCGAAATTGGCAGCATTCTGTTTTAATGTGGAAAGCTTAGCTCTATCTACATTATTTATTGCAGACTGTAAAGCCATTTGCCATTCCATACTCTTTATTGCTTCTGGATTCTTAGCAGCTTGATCAATAATCGGAAGTACCTTACCTCTAGTTTCTGCATCCCAAGTCTGCATATCTTTCATAGACCTAGAACGAAATTCAGCCCATGAGTTTGCAGCAGTTCTATAATCTGCTAAAGCTTTGTCAACTCTTTCATTTGCCTGCTTACCCAATGTGTATAATTGTTCAAAAGGAATTGGAACATAGGTGTCTATAAATTGAGCTTGTGCAGGACTATCATATCTATTTACTGCCATAATTATACTGTTAAACTATCAACTAAACTATTTACGGTACCATATCTTAAGAAATTCTGTAAGTAAGGTAATATCTGACGATCTCTACGTGCTTGATTACGCATTTTCTCTTTGGTCTGAGACCATTGACCTAACTGACCAGCAGCAGTAGCACCAAAGTTTCTTGCAGCAGCTCTATTACGGGCATTTAGGTCATTAGTAAGTACAGTATTTTGTACATATTGCTGACCTAAATTGTTCATCATATTTGCGTATTCACCTAAGTATTGATTATTAGCATTATCTCTATTAGCATATACTGAAGCATTCTGAGCATATTCCCCAGTAGCTAATTGATTTCCATATGCTAAATTCATACCGGTATTAGGATTAAGTCTAGCCATATTATTACGAGCAATTGCTCTAGATCTTCTATTAGCTGCAAGAGTAGGTTCTATATTAACTCTACGACTAGCCATTGCTCTGTTAATAGCTCCAGAGTAAGGATTAAGAACCTGATCTTCTACTTCAGGTCTACGTCTACTTTGAACCCAATTGTATAACACAGGAGATAAACCAGACAGACTATCAAATGATGGTTTGTCTTTTGTATTGGAACTTTTAGGAGCCGCTGGAAGTCCTGCATTAATTTTTTCTGCAGTAGGTTTATTGGCTACCATACCCAAAGACGGTGCTTGTAATAATTCTGGAACAGGCGCTTTAATAAATACTTCGTCAGGTTTATTAGTAGGAATTTTAGATTTTGTGGATGTTGTCTTAACTGTATTTGTAGGTTTTGATACAGCAACTGCACCAGGTAATAGTACTTCAGGCAAATCATATATAGGCTCATTTACACCTACAGGAATTGTTTCCACAGTAATAGGGTTTACGCCTTGTGTAGATACAGCTTCTCCATAAGGGGCTGCAGTCATACTAGAATTAGTAGAATTCCAATACTTTCTGCTACCTAAACCACCTCGTTGATTTAAACTATTTACGTCGAATGCTTCATTCATTGCACTATTGGCAGTTGTAGCTTTTGTTGGTTCTGTAAAGAACTTTTTTAAAGCATCAGCATAAATACCAAAAGCTTTACCACTCAATAAAGGTATTTCTTTACCCAGTTTTCTAGATTTACCATCTGCATATGCCGGTATTCCTTTTACTTTGGATTTAATACCTTTCTTAGCTTTAACTGCTTCTTGTTCTGTAAGCAATTGTTCATACATTGCATTTGCATTTATCTGATTTAATCTATCAGCATTGCGAGCAAATCTATCTTTTCCTTTACTTCTTTTAGTCATGTTAACTAATTTTTTACCTTCTTGTGCAAACGTTTTATTTGTACCAGGTCTTTTGATTCTATCAGATAGAACAGATTCAAGATTAGAAGCATCTATTAAATGATTATCTGTACCTGGTTTACTATTAGGTACTTGTATAATATTACCAGAATCATCTCTTATTACTTCATTATTATCTACATAAGCTAAATCTGGTAATATACCACCATTTTCAAAAGTGTAAGCTAAAGAATTATCATCCCAATATTTTTGTTCAAGTGTAGCTGCATTACCTTTCCCCATTGCTATTTCTTTAGCATTTGCTTTAATACGTTTTTGCTTATTAATTGCATTCTTTCTAAAGATACCTGATACAAGGTTTCCAACACCACCTACAACTCCACCTACCGCTGTACCAATACCAGGAAGAATAGCAGAACCTACAGAAGCACCTTTGGCAGCACCTCCTAGAGTACTGCCAGCAATATCTGCACCAGATCCTTCTTCTGTAAAGCCCTGTAAACCAGCTCCCAATATAGAAGCAATTTCTAAACCTTGATCTATACCAAAAGCGTAAGCTGGAACTTTCTTTTTATTTATTTTCTTTTTCATATTATATCAATGAATATCTGTATGCTGTACTAATATAAGGAACTTTAAATGTATTACCACCATTGCAATCATATTTGTAATGACAGATTAAATATTTCCCTTTCATTCTATCTCTATAAGATTTATTTACTAACTCTTCAGCTTCATTTAATTCTCTACTACTGCGAGGGATACAGAATTTATAAGTATCTTCTCTATAATCTATATCATCCTGAGTAAGAGTAAAACTAGTTTGTCTTTTAGTTTCAAAGTAGATGTTATCAAAGTTAGTATCGTAAGTAAAGTCACCACCATATTCAACATTATCAAATGTTTTAGTTTGAGGGTACTTATCATTTACTATAAATCTAACATAAGATATTTTATCTTTGCCAGTAAACATATCTAATTCGTTACCTGAATTATACTTATATACCGCTAAATTCTTATATATCATTAATTTATCTGTAAATTCAGCATACCAATCAGGTCTATAAGTATAGAATGAAGTAAAAGCTCCAACTTGTTCATTAAATACTAAAGTCTTATCTTCTAGAGTAAGAAGAACTTCATTATATTTTTTATCGTATACAGATATAGGATCATTTGTAATTATATCCTTATTATCGTGTAAATAAGATTGTACACCTTTTAATTTAGATACAGTACGTAATTGATTATCAAAACCACATATTTCATTTCTATCAGCATCATACCAATATACTGTACTATCTGATTGTGTTGCAGTTCTTAATTGATTCTCTTTAGAACCATTCTTAGTAGTAAAGTAATCAAACCTAGTTAATACACCCCCTGTACCTAACGTAAGTGCACCTGCATTATTATCTTGGATAAGAGAACGTTCATTTACGGCAAGTGTGCCAAAAGCGTCAGTTTGCCAAAACAATAAATTATTCTTAAACAGTTTCATGTTGTTTATGGAACCAAATCTAGTATCTACATCCAGATAATTAGCAACCCTAAACTTAGTCCATGAATCAGTTACCTCAAGATTTGTCTTTGGTTCCGAATTCATTACTCTTGTATCTGTATGAAGATTATCTATACTGTAGATAGATTTACTAACATAATTCTTTACTCTAGGCTGTGCAGAATAAGCGTCATTATAAGCATATAATGGTGTGTTCTGTACGTAAATGGTACCAACTTGAACTATGTCGTTCTCTGCAAAATGATTAGCATAACCAGTACCTGATTCGTATGTTTTAGAAGTAGATACAGTGTCTGTTCTTAATGAAAGATTCACAGAAGATTCTAATGGAATGTATGCACCATTATAAACTCTATTTCTTTCATTGTCTGGTTGTTCATAGTTATCACTAGCATTGTGATATGCAAACATACCATTAGCATAATCTAATACACCTACGTAAGTATCTCCACCAAATACGTTAGCTTTTGTACTTCCTGTAACATCTTTTAAATTTATATAATTACCAGTGCTAATGTAAGTAGAATTCTGTCTTGCTGCATAACTATTTCCACCATATGGAGTTACAGATTGCTTTAAATTTGCAATAAGAATCGCATTAGCTGTTTCCGCACCACCTGTTATTAAAGCATTATGTTGTGTCATAGTGTCACTTTGGAATATGGCACAGACGCCGTGAGGACCAACTTTGCGTACATTGTTATCATCATAGTCAGTAGCCCTCGAAACATCACCATACATCCAGTTGTAGTAAACCATGCTACCAACATTGGTAGCTTTAGTTTTCCAAGCGTCATTATCTAAATCAAAGGGATCTGTATTTGTTGCTATTGCTATACTTTGGATTGTAGCGGAATCGAAATTACCCGTATTCTTATTATAGTATTTAGCTAGAGTTGCATCATACCAAGCTTCTGCACCCATATAAATAGCATTATTTGCAGTAGATTTTTTCATTGAATCGCCTAATGCATCAGCATATTCAAATGCCCAACCTGAGTTTTTAGCCCAGCTCGTAGTGGTATTTGTCGATATAGTTTTAAGATCATGCTTAGAGGCTTTTGCACCTACTAATACTTTAGCTTTGTTATCACTCACACTTACTGTATTCTTAGAAGGAGTACCATTACCCATATCACCATCTGGAGTAATAGAAGATCTTAAACTGTAGATACCTTTTACTTCAGTAGCTCTATTGGTTATCTCTGCTGCATTTTCTCTATTAACACATATGTCTGGTGATATAAACATAAAATACTCACTAGCATTCTGACTACTAAAGTCGAACGCGTGAGCATACTTATTGTTTTGGGATACCATACCATGTGTTGAAGCATAAGTTAGATATGGAAAAGCTGTTAAGATGTTTGTATTATCATAATTACAAACACAGCTTACAGCTCCTTGCATAAGAATAGTTCTATCAGAAATGGTTCTTTCGCATCTTACTATTTCATAACCAGTAATCTTCTTACTCTGGATTAAATCGCTTGGGATATTAATTGTAAACTGGATACCTAATGGGTGAGTAACAACCTCTAAGCTATTTGTAGTAGTACCACCAATATTAACACGCATGCCTGAAGTAAAAATGTTATAACCTGGTGTATTACCTTTAGGGAATTTTATATCTGCAATCCAATGAGCTGAAGATGCTATATTTTCTTCATTATAAAACACAATAGCAAAGCGGTATATTTCATCACGCATATAACCTCTTGCCAGAGATTCTACTTCACTGTTACTGTAGTTTAACACCTTTGCAGTAGAATCAGCAAATGATAAAGAACCAGCATCTGCCCAAGAACCATCTTCCTCAATTGTGTATAGATCTAAAGCAGACGCTGTACGTGCTTTCGCACTTAAATCGAATGAATCTTCTGCATAACCGGTTCTTGACGTAGGGGCATCGCTTTCTATTAGATTTGTTTTTATAAATCTGTATGATATGTTTACACCTGTACCACCATATACATATTTACCTGTAGAATCAACTGTGTATAAGTATTCACTTGTATCATCATAATTTGCAGGGCATATACAGTCGTGATCAATATCTGGTGTTTTAGTTCCATTTAATAGCTCTGTAACAGAACAAGTAAATGCAGATTTACCTGAAGTAGATGTAAGCAATATTTGACCCGATTTATCGCATCTGAACGCTCTTGCATCAAAGTCTTCATCACTTATGTCCCATGTCTGTTCAGTAATATTAGCTGCAAATAGCATGTTGTCTTTAGACTCCAATACTTTGGGTGTAAACAGATAAGTGCTTAAACCGTTGAACTCTTCTAGAGTAAGCTCATCAATTACAGAACCACCTTTATCTTCATAAATTAATGTACTATTTGAAATACTAATTTCATCTATGACTGTTATTACCGGTTCTGCAGTATTGCTAGAGTAATATATAGAAATGATTCGTGCTCTACTAAAAGAGCTAGTATCAACAGTAGTTTGTAACTTAATGGATTTGTTAGTAATTTCTTCTTTGGTACTTCCATATATATCGTGACTGTTAGTATTTTCTAGAGTTTTTGATACAGTAATGATAGGAGATAATACTGATACAGATGTTTCTGATGTCCTTGGATTAAACAGTTGATAGCAATATTGGTATTTACCAGCTTTAAGACCACCTGTACCTAAACCTTTAAAAAATAAAGGTGGTAATTGACTTTTAGGTGAGATATTTAAAGCATCGACATTCAAATTAGGATGAGTGGTAGCCACATTTAACACCCTTATTTGATGTTTGCCGTCGCACCAGTATATCTTTACTAAATCATCAGATTCCCATTTACACACACTACTAACTGCATAATGACCATCAACTGATGGAATATCTAATGCTGCACCAGTAGTTATGGTGGTTACTACAGGATCTGTTTCTGATGCACCAAAATCATATCTGTAAATATTGAAGTTAGAACCTTTTTTTGTAAAAACAATTGCCCAATCTCTAATAGTATTTACATGAACAATAGTTTCACCACTTAAATTTAAAGTGGGATTAAGCCTTAGTACTCCTTCAACATTTTGCATTACTCCAGTAGAACAATCATCATTAGCAATGATACGAATGTTTTCAGCCCATTGATATTGATCTGAACTTATGACAGAATAATCCAGATCACAGTTCATACCTTTTATCCACGTATTTGTTTGTCTTTGTGCATTCATTATCTATTACCATTATAAATTATTTGACGTTCACCTGTGTGACTGTAGAAAGTATTATGATCTCTAAATTCAGGAACAAGTTTGTTCCAATTATTTTTTATAGACTCCAAACCGTCTTCATTTGGCATTAATGCTTCGGCATAAGCTTGATTTCTATAGAAATTCCAAGACCTACGTATGTCATAATATACTTCCCTATTCATTCTGCCATTAAGATATTCCGGATACTTTAATTTCATTGTGACATACCAGTATATTGCTTCCTTGTATGATATTAAATCTGGTATTAATGGATAGCTTTCTTCATCAGTAGGTATAGCACTGTATGATAATTTTAAGTAACCACTAGGTACATTAGTCATTATGAAACCAGGTTTTATAGTATATTGAAAACCCAAACTAGGATTTGCAGAATTTACAGAACTTAAACTGTGTATATCATATGTATGTAAGTTGATTAAATTAGATAAGATAGTTCTAAGATTTTGATTACTATTAATCATTTCAATAGCTTCAGTCTTATCAATATTACCATACATATCAACTACTAGGTTTACTAAGGTATCATTCTGAATGATCATTTCCGGAGTAAGACATTCACAGTTTTTATTTTCACAGCAATTGTCACCACATCCCCAAACAGCAAATGATCCTGTTGCTTTCCTCATGGGAAACCAAGGGCCATTGCAATTAAATGAGTATGCCACTTGATGCAATTGATGTAGATCACAAGGCAGTGGAGCTTGATGACAATTGATCTTTACTGCGGGAACTCCCTCAACACCGGTAACTTTAGGTATAAATTGAGTAATAGCACCTATTTGTTCAATAGCTTCTCCTATCCAAGACACCCAGTCACTTATTTTTATATCTCTTTCAGATACATCTAAATCAGCTATTATTTTAGCTATCACAGTTTTTACTGATATTAATTTTGTTACCATTTTTAAATATCCATTTAAATCCGTAAGCAGTTTTTCGTTTACCTTGACAGCATCTTTTTATATTTACTCTTTTGTTTTCAGCACCTAATTCATTAGCAGCTTCTATTATCGATGGAAATTCTTTAATGTAATTTCCATTTAAATCTAACTGAATTACCGCTTTTCTTTGTTCTGCGTTGTGCTTAGAGTTGCGACTATATTCTGCCATCTTTTTTCTAGATTCGTCTGACCACGCCCGTCTGCGATTAGCTTCTGCAACTGCTTTTTTGCATTTTTCACTAGCGGGATGTCCTTGATGCGGAATTCCTAAAGTTGATCCTGCAACTCTACAAATGTTGTAATCTCCATCAGAATCTATCCACTTTTGTTCTATAGTAAGCAAAGTATCTCTAATATCTTCACATTGTTCTAGTATCCAAAACTCAAACACATCTTTGCCATATTTATTAAAAGCTCTTTGCAAATGTGTATTTACATGATTATTCTTAGATAGTTCGTTATAATGCTGTCTATATCTTTTTCTTATGTTGGAAGAACTCCCCACATACTTTTTATTATTTAACGTATTTACAATGGCATATATCCCGGATACTTCCGGTAATTTTGTTTGGCCATTATAAATAAATTTGTACTTCATCATATTACAATTCAATGTAGTCACGAGTGTGACTCTTTAATATTTGAGCCAGATGTCTTTTATTATCCCTTGTCATTATTAATTGATACTTTGTCTTATTTTTAGTAAGCATATTTTGCTTATTCCAGTAAAATCTATACTTAAATCCATTAGTGGCTTCATTTAAATGATAAATCACTTTACCGTATTTCTTACTTTCAGCGTAATCTATCCTTAAACTCTTACCAGTATATTCTTTAGGTTTATGCTTTACTATGGATAATGTACCCATTCTACAAGGTAATCTGACTTCTTTTCCGTTTTCAATTATCTCGTCTCTTAAGTATCTAAAATAATCTGAAACAATTTGTCTAAATACTTTATAAGAAATCTGATATAGTGGATTGTCTTCTACATAATTACAATAACTATCATAAAAGTCAGCAATCGTGTAAGCTTTTCTATTGTATTTAGTTTCTTGCATTCAGTTCGTTGTTAACGTCGTTTGTACTATTGTTTGTAGTATCACTAGGGACTCGTAACATGATATTCAATTCTCTTTCAAATATCATTTGTTTAATCGTGGGTATCATGTTTGCTGGTACGGGGTATGGAGTATTATCTCTATCAAAACATTCACCAGCTTGTGTTGGGTCTTCTAATACACCTTCTATTTTCACATATTCTAAATGCTCAGGACCTAGTATATATAGATGATTACCTTTTATGTATGCTATGTAATCATTGCAAGTGTATTTTCTACTTGTTTGATATTTGGCTTTAGTTTCTGTACCTAGTTGAATTAAATTACCATTCATATCTTTTACAGCAACTAAACCTGAACCAAAATGCAAATCAATGAAATTGGGTATTTCTTCATCAGATTTGTAGTTGTATCCACCAGTACAATTACTTACTTTAGATATATGCAAAGGTCCAATAGTTTGTATATACTCTGGATTTATATCTCTACCCTTATCTAGATCCTGTTTAATTAAATATGCTCTATATTGATGTATCCATTGCTCTATCTGTATGCGGGATAGCTTTTCACTTTCGCTAACATCGCTATCCCTCACAGTAAGGATGATATCATCTATAATAGTATTCAATGAATTAAATGTCATAATTAATTATTTTAAATAGTTTCTACATATAATCCAACAAGGGCTGATAAATCATGTGTAAGAGGTTGTTCACTATTTCTTGTACATTTATATTTTATACCATTTTGGATATAGTATTTATCTTTAAATATTTCCATAGGTGGAATGTAAACAATAGGATCATCGATAGTTCCTTTATGTTCTTCATCTACTACTTTCCACAAGCTTGCAGTAGCCATAGAAGGTTTCCAGTTATCCTGAGTAGTATGTTCTTTTATACATTCCCAAAGGATATTATCAGATAAATATCTTTCTCCTACTTTAACAGTAATACCAGCAATCCATTCTGGATAACGATCTTTTACCTGCAACGCTTCACTTGGAGTTAACTCGTATGTATTTATATTCTTAGCTACTTCTTCATCAAGGATGTTTAAAGCCAGTATACGACTAAAATCTCTGTTAATTACAGGTTCTTCTCCTTCCGGATAAGTCCATTCGTCGCTTGATAAAAGGTTAATAAATTTCGGATCGCTAAACGAATATCTCGGAAAATCTTCGTCACTAAATGGTAACAGCATCTCTTCGTGCAGGATCACTTTGCTTTGATCTACACTTGTTCTCATCTCTGGCAAAATCTCAATACCGTGAGACTTCGCCCATAATAAATCAACAATTGCGTATGTCATAATTATTTTGCTTTTAGGGTTTGTAAATAGATATATGCTTTGATACAATCTTCTTTTGATAGGACTTTTGGGTAAATTGCTAAGTTTTTGAAAGCTAATTTTGTGAAATTATTTACGTTATAACCTATGAATAAACTTTGTCCTAAATCAACCTTATCGCCTGGCGTAACCTCTGTAACAGAGTTAAAATCTAAATAAACCGAACCTTTAGAAGTAGCAGCCTTTACAGACTCTCCAATAACATTAGTTCCTAAATCCGAATTAATATATACATTCATTCTACCAATAAATGAATAATTATAAAATCTAAATGAATTAAACTTAGCAATACCGGCAATTTTTATTGCATCTTCTTTCAGAAACTCCCATTCGCCAACAGTTGTCCAATCCTTGCCAACTGTAAATGCGGAACTCCGAATTATATCATCCACCCCATCTGTTACCAGATAGCCAGCATATTCCCCTTCTTCATTGTAGCCACTCCCTTCTGCAAACCCAAAATTCGACAGCACAAGATTATTATCATTGCCTGTAATGTTGGCAATAGTAGCACGATCTGCGTCCTCGTTGGTTTTGCCAGTGACTGTCCATGCTTGGTCGGGGAAGAGCCAAGGCATTTGCTTCTTATACCAATTAAGAACCTTTTCATCATCTTCATCGGTAGAGAAATATCCATTACAGATTGTTTGTCCAGCAATGGCTGCTTTGGCATGAAAAGTGGCAAACACATTTCTCCACAAGTAATATAATCCGGGATTAGATATAAATTCGACCGATTTAAGTGATCTTGATTCACCTGTAGATAAATTAATTATAGTAGTAATATCCTTATTCCTTTTACAAACTAATAGAGCGAATTGATTAATACGAGCTACAAGATTAACGCCTGTTGACGGTTTAAAATTTAAATGAGTACCACTGTAGTTTATGGAAAAATCCTTAGTATCATTTTTTCCACACAGAATCATATTCCTTGCCGGATCATTCTGAAATGGGACAAACGCCGTATATACCGTATAAGTATCTTCAAAATTAAGCTGCTTCTCTGTCACTGCATAATCATCTACTCCATCACCGAAGATAAAGCCGGGGTAGAGTGGAAGAATCTTAACAGTAAAATTAGATCTTGCACCACCATTTCCATTGTAACCAATAGCAAATAAGTCATCCAATCCTTCTTCATCTTTGTACTGAAAGATGTAAATACCGTTTTTAGTGTATGTTTTTCTGTACTTCAAGCCTTGTGATATAGACCTTACATCCAAATTAAAACCATCCTTAAAATTTTCATCATAGCCAATCAATTCAAACACTATGTAAAAATCATGGACTTTAGTGCTATTTTCAATAAACGTATATGAATAACGATCTAAATCATATTCATATATGTCTTTGTTAGTGACATAACCGCCAACCCCGGACATCCCTTTCCAAGCAAAGTTCTTCATCTGTAAATCATGTCCATTACCTGTCTTATCTACCCATACAGGATTAGCAGCCATCTGCTCATTGGTAAGACCTAATGCTGAGTAACGTGCAATCATACCAGGTATAGATGGGAAATCATTATCGCCTTCTGAAGTAGGGGTATAAAGACCGTATTTACGTTGAGCTTGTTCTTCCATTAATTTCCTGTATCGCTCATACCAAGACTTATAATCTAATACAGGACCTGCTACACTTATAAGCTTATCTGTATCTTCTACATGTGTTTCATAATGTTTCTTCATACTTATAAGTTATTTATTGTTATTGTTATTTGTTCTTTATTATCTATCGCCTTCTGAAGTAGGGGTATAAGCTTATTATAAGCTACAGTAGAATTAGATATCCAATCTTCTTTCATCCCATCCCAAGTACCTACCAGTATACATCCTTCTGTGTCAGCTGTTTTATTCCCGGTATGTATACGTATACCTAAGAAATGAGGTACATTAAGTATTTCAGGCATAATACGCTTAAAACGGTTAGAATAGCTTAATTTCACCTCATACGTACCAGCAGGTACAGCAGTATCCCCATACACCTTTTCCTTGCATTTACATGCAATTCCTTTAGGTGTATTAGGACATACTTCAGGTAATGGTCTTACTGGATCTTCAAGTGTATCCGATATATACGCACCATCTACATATAACTCCCCAATAGTATATTCATTAGTACGAAATATTCTATCTAATCTGAGTTCCATTATGCAGCAGGTGTTTCTAATGCAGCAACTCTATCTTCTAAACTGTTTACTTTAAGAGTTAACGCAGTGATTAATTCTCTTACTTCAGAATCACTATAATTAGTCAAACTAGCAAGTTTATTCTTTTCCTCAGTAGTATAATCATTAGTGGATAAACCTTTACCAGGTACTTTATCTACTTTATTCTTAACGTCTGTTTGAAGTTGTTTTACATCTTCTTTCAACTCAGTAATATCGCCAGTGGCTTTACTGTTTACGTAAACCCAATCTTTACCATTAAAGTATTTCAGATCACCACCATTCGGGTTAGATGCTAAATCAGCCCAATACTTAACAGATGCAGGATTGGGTTTAATTGTACTTCCTAATATATCGTATTTATTATTGTATGTACTCATATAATATTAAAATAAAAAAGGTTGACTAAATAGCCAACCTTTGTGTTTTAGATTTCAATTTGTTTCTCCTCAGATGAGGGAGTTTCTATTTTAACCTCTGGACGAACAGTAGTTACATTTTGTAAAAGTTGCTTAAGCTCTTTCACTTCAGCTTTTAATTCATCAAGTTCTTTGAAATCTTTTGTCACATTGGTTGTTATGTCCGGAGTTGTATTAAGTAATTTTAAGATGTCTTCACATCTCCTCATCTCTTCATCGTATTTTAATACGCTTTCCTTTTTAACTTTGCAGTCATTATAGGATTGCTTAACCATATCTACAATTTGAGTTTTATCTGTAGCTATAGTAAGTCCGATGGTAGAATCGGTCATCATTGTTTTATCTTCAGATACTGACAGTTTCTTCTGCTCACCGTCACAAGAGATAACTAAATCTACAAGCTTACGCCTATTCTGCATAGGCATTGGAAACTGACCTGGTGGCAATGGTTCATCGTAGGGTTTTGATACACTTACTACTTTACCTAAACTGTATGTAGTACTCTTTTTAAAAGTACCTGTAATCTCGAGTACGTGTATATTTGTACCCGGTGTTAATTGAGAGAATGTCATATCTTTAAGTTTTAAAAAGATATGGGCAGTTGTTACTCGCTGCCCATATACTTTATATTAATATATATTAGGCAGCTGGAGCTGCAGCCACAGTGTAATGATTCATAACCTGAATAACATTATCGCATTTATTGTAATAAACCCAATATCTGTTACCAGCAGAGATTTCAGAACCAACTAATGGTGTGCTATCTCCTTTTACTACAGGTATATTGTTGTTATTTGAAGCGGTGCTTACTGAACCAGTAGTAGATACAAACACAGGAAGTGTTGCACTAGCAGTGGCAGGAGTATGTCTAACCTCTAATACAAACACACCTTCTCTAGGAAGTCTACACCACACTTTAGGACAGATACCCAGAACTGTAGATTCTGTTGAATCGCTTACGCTTATTGTATTGATTTTCGGTATTACTTGGTCTAAAATACGAACGGTATTGTTACGTCCAAAGTAAGGATTAAACATGAAAGGAAACATAATAACCTCCTTTCTTATTAAGCGCAACAGCTATCACCATAGCCATATCCATAACCATAACCTGTAAATCCACCATTACATCCGTACGGATTACATGTCAGGTATGCAGGAACTGGACAAGGTTTAATCTGATTTACAATATTCTGAGTCTGCTGTTGAGTAATGGCAGAAGTTTGCAATGCATTCTTTTCATCACGCAGAGCATCAATCTTATTCTGCATTTCTCTCATTTCTAACTGACAGAATTTATCATTGATAATCTGAGTCTGTGCGTCAATCTTAGAACCTAAGATATTAAATTTACTTGCATTATCAGACATTAAAGTATTAAAGCCTGAAGTAATGGCATTCTGCAATGTATTAGTCTGTTGACAGATAGATAATCTGTTATCAGCATTCATCTGAGTTAAGTTCAAGTTAACTGAATCGATAGAACGCTGAGTCGTGCAGCAACAATCACTAATTGCTTTGATAACGTTGCAATCACCTGCGTTAACAGCGTTGATTACTCTTTCTGCAGAGAAGCCTACTTCACCACCAACTTTACCAATTGCATTCTGGATTGAACACAAAGCGTTGTCAATTGATTTAACGTCACAGTTCAAGTTAGTAGACAAGGTATTGATTGCATCCTTGTTACCGTTGATAGCCTGCATTAACAAATCAGTGTTGTTGTTCTGGTTACCCATAGCAGCTAAACGAGCGAAGTCAGAGTTGGTTTCAACCTGGTTGCCACGACCGAAGCCGTTGCCACCCCATCCGCCCCACATCCAGAAGAGCACGATGATGAAAATCCACCACCAACCGCCATTGCCACCGAACATACCATTACCGTTGTTCATCATAGCCATTAAAGCAGCAGGATCAAAACCTTTATTAGCATTTTGCATCAAAGCAGCGATACCGGGGTCAATACCACCACGGTCTACAATTATTCTTTCGTTTTCTAACATAATGATTTATTTTTAATTGATTTATTTATTTTGATAATTAGAAATATCTAACAGATGTGTTGCGAGAATCTCTGTCTCTTTTCATATCTTCTTCACGTCTATCTCTATCCATTCTATTTCTTTCAGGATAAGCATAACGATCAGAATATTCATATTCATCCTCTATTTCATATCTAGAGTAAGGATATGACATTCTACCGGAAGATCTTCTTTCTCTACCATATTTATAATCTGAATCATATTCACGATCATGAGACATATGTTCATATGCTTTATAATCATTATCTTCATCATCGCACATTATATAAACATAGTAATGCCACATCTTGCCTTCTGAGATGTCTTTGTCACAAATCCAAGCTTTGGTAAGTTCTGCAAAATGTTTGGTACTAGCTCCACCAGTTATTGCTACAACAGCTTTATAAAAATCTGAGTAGATCATATTCATGGCTACATACCAGTCCCATTTATTGTGTTTCTCTGATTTTAAATTTATGCCCATTTGATTGGCAATGGACGTTGTCTCTTCAACTGTCCAATGAGGGCCTTTTGATCCATCCTCATTTTCCATGCCTTCTACTGCGTATTTGGCATGCTCCTCATCAAAGTGAGGACCGTTTATAGCTTCATATACATTAGCACATAGTTCTGATTTAAGTATTCTGAAGCCCTTTTCCAACAGATTATCTTCATGTTTATCCATAGCTTTACCCAATTTAGTTAAAGCTTCTGTTGGGGAAGGATGACGTTTAATTTGATCTATTATTTTACTTAAATGCATAGTTTCAATTTGTTTATTGATTAATACTAAATTGAAATGTTTTGCAATTATTTTGATAATTTGATAACTCGTGTATTTGTTACACGTATTAAATCGTTAGAATTGATAATTTTGTAAGATTCTAGTTTGTCTTTTTTAAAGTCAAAATGAATTAATCGTTGAAACCAGTTTTTATATTTCTTTCTATATACTTTTTCTTCGGTTATAAATAAATCTTGATGATTGTATATTACAGGTATACAAGTTAAGATTGAATCTTTCCTTGATATTTTGATAGTAGTCAATTGATTTGATTGAAGCTCAGCATAGAAATCTCTATCTACAGGTATCTTCTTTACTATAGTATCTGTCAATACTGTTGACACCCTCATTGCTTCTTTTAGCTTCTTATCTTTTATTTTAAGTTGATCTTGTACTTTTGATAATTCTTGTATTAGACTATCGTTAGAATGTTTAAAATCTGATATGTCTAATTGTAATACTCTATTAGCTTCATATTGATTATTTAGCATTGATTGATAAGCTTCAATATTGTTTTTAGCTTTACTTAGGTCATTATCTAAACTATTTACTTTAGATCTTAATACATAATTAGTAACACCTAAGTAAGATATAAGTCCTATTATCAATACTCTAAGATAGCTCATATTATTTAATCTTTTTAACCAATTTCTTAATCTTTGGTAAATCTTCTTTATCAATTGTAATATCCAAGTACTTCTCACCTTTTTTCTTTAAGAATTTAGAGAATAATTTCCAAGGTCCTGTAGGATCTAATGTATGAAGATTTTCAATCATTGACCACAGTTCTACACCGGCAATCAAACCTGCAAAACCTTCTACTAGATGAGCACTAAATGAAGTTAGTATATATTGATCAACAAGATGACCACAGCTAATCATTAGCGTACTAAATCCTAATTTCTTTATGGTTGCCCAAGCTCTTCTTGATTCTATTTTGTCTCCTTTACTTAAGGACACCCTAATGCCGAGGATCATGTCAATAATAATCAACACGCCTACAGAAACAATAGGTATCCAAATAGGCATAAAGAAAGTACTCAATACACTTGCTAAACTTGTACTTATACAAGTAAATAATTTAGCAGGTCCATCGCTTACTATTTCTCTAAAGTAATTCATTGTAGAAACACTTGATGCTTTTATAATTATCTCATTTAATATACGGTACATGTTGATTGCAAATATTTGAAAAACAAAACGCTAGACAATCTAAAAGAATGCTAGCGTTCTGAAAATTATATGATACTTAGAGCTTGATATATAAAGTAAACGATTATATTAAATAAAGGTTCCTCTTATAAAGAGGACTATTACATATCTAATGGCGGTTATTGAACCACTGTTACTTTAGATAAATCAATAGTTATCACACCAATCTTACATTTATGTTAATCAATTCTTTCAAATGGGCATATACCGGATTAATCGTACCAGAAAAGCAGTAGTATTTCATTCTTATACCATCTTCTATTTCCGTGTAATATTTTCCCTGTTCAAGCGTCATGCCTGGCGCATAAAGCTTGGGATCGTATTCAGTCCCCTTGTGATTTTCGTCCATGCGCTCATAAAGAGCAGCCGTATCTACCGAAGGAGGATAGATTTCGAGAACCGGATTTATCGGTTGCCGGACTTTCCACAACCAGTCATCGTTAATTACCCGGTTGCCGGTATCCAACTTCCCGTTAATAAATTCTTTCCATTCAGCATGTGCGTATTTGGCACTAATCGCTTCATCATCCGTCAGCTGCATTACAGACACGGATTTACGGGTGATACGGGATAGCTGCTTCTCTGAATCGTGCGTTTCCGTGTAGTTTACGGCTTTCTGTAATTCGGCTGTCGTCCTATGGATTACATCGGGATAGCCCGTCACCTCAATTGCTTCTACATCTTCCACTGTCTCGGCTGTTTCAATGTCAGAGAGCAGCTTTTCGGATAGACCTATACAGATATCATTGTAATCTGCCATCTCATTGAGAGCTTCCAATAACAGGGCGGATTTATACAATTTCCCGTTTACTTCAACCGTATCTTTTCGGGTGCACTGGTCTTTCAGAGACAGACGGTCATAGGTATAGGCATCGTTGCCGTCGATGTAATAGTGCCGGTAGTCGGTGTTGTAGACTTCCTGACGTTTCAAGTCTTTTGCGGCTTGAAGTTTTTCTTCCGGTGTCGGTTCGGGAATAGGTGTCAACGGCATATTGAACACTTCTTCTACGGATGCACCTTCGTTTGCCTCTTTAAAGGCAATCTGTTCTTCTGTCAGCAAAACATACTTTCCAGCGATGTAATCTTCCCAGGTTGTGCCGGTCTCGTAGTTATTGGAATCGAGCTGTTCCGGCATTGCGACGTAGATGTTTGCTGTGTCTTTTTGTATGTATAGATAGTTGCTCATATCATTTATATTTTGTTTGTTTATTCTTCATATGCGTAGTAGCGGATTAGGACGGTGCCGTCGCCGCCTTTCGTCGATTTTTTTGATGCATTTCCTCCAGCTCCGCCACCGTAGCCGCCACCACCAAGTCCGGCACTCCAGCCAGAAAAAAAAGCGCTACTTTCATTACTTCCTTCGCCACTTCCTTCTGTATAATCAGAAGCTCCAGGTTGAGACGTTTCACCACCTGATCTGTTATAAGAACTTGCACCACCTGCTGCATTCCTTTTACCATTAGATTCTCCAAAATCACGTGTTGTATGTCCTTGACCGGATGTTCCACCACTGCCTGTACCATCTGATCCTCCGACTGAATGAGTAGATCTATCTACCCCTACACCACCCGAACCACCATTTCCGTCTCCATTCCATTGAGACAGATGACCTCCATTGGCGCGATAATTAGAATTAAGAAATTGTGAATAACCACCATTATTGCCACGCACTCCTGCTCCTACTACGATATTTATAACTTGTCCGGGGATCACAGATACAGCACCTCCATCTCTATATCCTGTCGTTGCCCTTTTATAAGTTTTTGTGTATCCGCCTCCACCACCTGCGGGGGTTCCATTAGATGAATTATGTGAACATCCACCCCCAGCACCTACAAGAAACACATCCACCTCCGTGCATCCCGGTGGAACCGTCCAGGTGTAATTCCCTGCCGGGTAAAACCTTTTTTGGAACAATACCAACTTCTTATTCCCCATCGTCCTTCTTCTCAACATATCAATCCTGCTCTTTAACGGTTATTGAATACATGACACCACTCGTAGCGATCTTCAAGATGGACATCTCGAAAGGCACGTCGGAAGTAGTGGTAATAGAACTACCGGACATCGATCTAAAACTGCCAGTAGTAGGGATAGGCTGCGTAAAAGAAGCAGTAGGATTACAATCAAGGTATATCTCTTCGCCTACATTCAGTGCCCTTGCAGACTCATTTATCGACAGGTTTGAAGCGGAGGATAGGGTAGCCTTAACCAACCTCTTGTTTGTTGGTATATTCGCAAGAGTTGTGACAGCATTACTCCCTGTGCCGAAATTTACTATATCATCCACCTTCTTCTTGTCCTCCGCCGACATATATCCCGCAGTAGTGGGGGTGGCGGTAGAGGGAGTGCGGTATTGACCGTTGTCGGAGAGGTATTTTGTACCATCACCTCTATTGGTTAATTGCAAAAGATTTGTAACCTGTGTATATGTTTTATCTGCATAAATTTCGATAGCCACTATGGATATAGTTGCTCCAGTATTTTCATACATAATAGCACTTATTGTTATAAAATACTTTTCTTTAGGTTCAGTTGTTTTCATAATAATTATAGGAATATACGAACCATCCATATATGCTAAAGACACTCTATTCTCCCACGCATTAACTATTTTTTGATAATTTTCATCTGATAATGTACCACTTTCATTTGGAAATAAAGTTGTCAAGTCAAGATACTGATTGCTAGCTATAATCTCTGACCATTGTTTATCTTTTCTACCATATGTCTTACCATCTGAAGGTGCCTCTGTAATTACTTCTGTTTTTAAAGCATACTCGTTGCCTTGTTTACCATCAAGTAAATCAGCATCTAAACCACTACCAACCCCATCTACTGTCTTTACTTTAGATAACACATCTGTAGCAGTATATGCAGAGGAATCTAATTTTGTATTAACCTGAGTAGTAGTAGCATAACCTTTTGCAGTTAATTCGGTTTCAGTTACATATTCTTCGGGTACTGAAGTAAGATAATTGCCTTTTGGTTGATACGTACTAGCTGCATCAGTCTTAGTTAAATAACCCGTAAGATCAACTGTTTCACTAAGTTTGTCCCAAGTTGGTGTAGTAGATGTGGCAACATAATTTGCACCAGTGTCTTCGAGATTATATACATCACCTATTACTACATTTGCAGTAGGTAATGCGGCATAATTAGCCACAGACCCTTTAACACGATATACAGATGCAACTGCTGTATTTATTTTTGTATCTACTTGAGACTCTGTAATAATAGTAGGCTTATTCAATATTTGTGCATCACCCGATGTAGCATTCCAGTCTGATTTAACGTTTACCTGTGCACCAGTTGCGATACCTGCTAATTTGTTTTTTTCAGCAGTGGTGTAATCATTAGTACTTAACTGTTTACCAGTAACTGCATCTACTTTCTTTGCTAATTCTGCATTGACATATGTAGTATCAGCTTTACCCGAGATTTGTTCAGTAACATCTACTGCTGCCACAGTATCATCTACATACTTCTTAGTGGCAGGGTGATAATCTGCAGTAGGTGTATATGTACTAGTATTGCTTTTAGATATATATCTACTGTCGTGATTGTGACTAGTAATATCCCCAGTAAGTACAGCTTCTACATTCTGTTTAGTTACAGAAGCATCACTACCTGGGTCTCCTTTCTCTCCTTTTTCACCAGGATCGCCTTTTGGACCTTGTATTCCAGGTGCTCCATCAGCTCCTTTTTCACCTTTAGGACCAGGTTCTCCCTGTTCCCCCTTAGGTCCTACAGGTCCCTGTGGTCCTGCTGGTCCTTGAATGCTACCAACATTACTCCATTTAGGATTGGTTGTTACATTACCATTTTCACCAACGTATACATATAGACTACCAGAGATTAGATAAGCATCCCCTTCTGAACCAGTAGATGGTAAATCAGATTCTGCTGATAATTCTCCTTTGATAGTTACTCCAGATCCATTATCTCCTTTATCGCCTTTATCACCTTTAGTTCCTTTAGGTATACCAAAATTAAATACAGCTGCACTTGATGTACCAGAATTTGTTATTGTTACAGATGCAGTAGGATCTAAAGTAGTAACAGTACCCAAAGTAATAGTAGCAGCAGCACCTGGATCACCTTTAGCTCCAGTTTCTCCTTTTGCTCCTTGATCACCGGTATCACCTTTATCACCCTTTGCACCCTGAGCGCCTTGGTCACCCTTTTCACCTTTTTCTCCCTTTAAAGAAGTTAACCATGCATTTTCATCTCCCTCAAAACCTTGTTGAACAGCAACCTGATATGCTGATAAACCTTGAATACCTTGAGCACCAGAAAGATCCGATATGAACTTCCACTCACTATCACCTTTTAAATATAAACGAGAATCTTCTTCGTCTTGAACATTCCCAGTATCTATCATTACAAATTGCCCTACACTCACTTCAGGATCATTGTAATTAAGCTTCATGTTAGCAACAGAGGGATACGTTTTAACTATAGTAAAGGCATCACCAACAGCATTAATACCCGTGTCAGTATATACTTTCTTATCATAATCATAGAATCTCCAAGTACCATTAACAATCATAGGTGGATTCTCTACCATTTCTGTAGCTTGATTTAAGGCTTTATTAGCATTATCTACTGCATTTATGGCAGAAATAATCTGACTACTAAAGTCTTCTTCAGAACCTTCAAAACCATTATCTACTGCATATTCATATGCAGTTTTACCATATGCGGTAGCACCAGTGTCAGCATATTCGTTTAATGCTGGATCAAATATCCACCAATTACCATTTTCTCCAATAATTGGACTTTTACCAGAAGCAGGGATACCTGTATCACGATTATCTATCCACCAGTTACCATTAGAACCAATGAAAGGAGCAACAGCATCTTCACTAGTAGCATCTGTTAGTTTAACCCAAGACTTAATATCAGGATTATATACTTTAATTACTTTTCCTTTTGAATTTGCTCCCAAGTCTATCCAGTACCCAACTTCATTAGAATTGGGTACCATATAGCTTGCAAAGAATTCATAATATACATTATTCTTTATCATACTATTCTGTAATATAAGGGTTTGCTTCTTCTATTTCTAACACTGCTTGTTTCCAATCTTGATATGCTTTTGCAGCTGCAACTTCATCGCCAAACTCTTTGTATTTTACATAAGCCATATAAAGTTTATCAGATTTAGATACATATTTATCTTCTCTTACTTTTTTTATACGACCGTTGATTAAATCAAGATTTGGTGTACGCAAATTGTACACAGCCATGGGATCATCTACAACATAATCTGCATACTTTAGATAAAATGCACTTTGTTCTTCATTTAACAAAAACATTTTATCATCATCTGTAAGCTCATCTATAGATGTTACAATTTTGTCGGCTAAGTAATTATAAAGAAAATCTTTATTTATTGCTCCTGCACTATTTCTAGTTATATAATAAACTTCCATAATTTTAATAAGAGAAAATATAAACAATAAATTTATCTACATCATGCGCATTGCCGTCTGTATCAAACCACATCACATCAAACTTTCCAGAGCTTAAGAATCCTATTTGGCAATTACCTCGGAACGCACTACTAACAGTAGTAGTACTATTATAAATTTGACATACTGGCGCATAAACTGTAGACGCTGGTGTAAAGTTGACAGTATATCTTCCTGTAGCTGCTTTGGAAACAGTTGCTGTGAAACCTTTAGTTCTAAAGAAATATGCAGCAACTGGAGAGGGGTTTGTATTTACCATAATGGCTGCTTTAAGACCAGGAATTGAGAAATTATCAGATGTGATATTAGATGCAACCAAAGAAGTACAAGTAACATCCCCTGTAAAGTTACCATTGGTAGCAACCATACTACCATTATCGTACACTCTAAATGGAGCATTTGTTCGATTACTGTGATTCGTTCCAGCCCACATTCTAACAGAATCTGATGCTGTACCAACCCCAGTTAAACCTGCTCTGGAAGAATAAGTGCCATCCCCAACCGTAATTATACCGTCTGCCCAAAGTTTTAAAGGCGCATTACCATTAATAATCTTATTACCATTATCATTAGTTGTTGCACCTTTATTTTCACCTGTACCGGCAGCTAAAAATGGTGATAACCCATCTGTTGCAGGATAAAAGCAAACAACGTCGTTTGTAGATCTGAAGTAGCTACTAGTTGCAGGACTAAAACGCCAACCTCCTATTGTAGCTTCTTCGGCAAATAACACCCCTGTAGCAATGTTTTCAAAGGAATTTAATTGCTTCCATTTGGAAGATACCCAGGTTCCAGTAATTGTGGAAGTGTTCGCCATATAATACACCTTATTATAAGTAACTACATCCACTAAATCAGATGTTTTATAATAAGTTTTACTTTTATCGTACTCACCTCTAAAATTCAAGCCAGGACCTGTATCACCTTTTGGTCCAGGACTACCCGGATTTCCTTGCTCTCCTTGAGGACCTTGCGCTCCTTGTTCTCCGTCTTTACCTGATATTTTCGTTGGTAAGGTCCACTGTTCTCCAGATTTAAGCTTACCAGTTTTTCCATCAAACAATGCAGTACTTTTCCATATAGAATATCCACTTGCCGATGGTGCATCTATATACCAATAATTACCATAACTATAAGTACCACTGGAAGTTGGTCTTGATGTCATATATGGTCTTGTTGGTTGACTCTCATTTGATCTACAGTAAGCAGATATTTCATAATCTCCAGGAGCACCACCTTTTGCTTTAGTAATAGTAAAGTCGCAAACATCTACTACAGTACCAGATGCTGATGCAGGTACATGAAATTCAATTTTAAATATTGTACTATCAAAACTTGTACCTAGTCTTGCTACAGTAAGCTTGTTGTTTGTGGCATCTTCTGTTAATTGATTTTGGGAATTATCATCAACGTTGGTATACGTAATAGAATATTCACTACTTTCTAACTTACGGGTACCTTGATATAAATAATAGTTCGTAGAAGCTTTAGCCAATTCTGAACTCTCTACTTCACCTAAATAATTTGCAGCAACTGTATGGGCTTCGTTTGACAGTACCGCCCTATAAGGACTCTCACCATCTTTACCGTCATAAAGCTTGTTGATAGTAATCATATCAATGTATGTAGAGCCACCAAGTGTTGCCGTACATTCCACTTTAAATGTAACTTCTTTAACATTGCTACTAAAATACGTGCCATTAGGGGATACTACGAGTTCTTCAGTTATTTCATTCTCGAGTAAAGTCCAAGTATCTGTACCTACTATTTTCCAATACCAAGCATAAGAGGGAGAAGACATACCATATGCGGTAGCATATAAAGTTATTTGAGAAGGATTTACAGTTCCTTCTGTATCGTATTTGAATACCTGTTCGCCTGTCACTAATACATAACAAGCATCTATACCATCAAAACCATTCTCACCGTTTTGTACTTTATTTATCCACAAATCCTTAGTAAAGGATAAAGAACCTACATTAATCGTCAATCTTATTCTTGCCGACGGTGAACCCAGTGATGTTAGAGTGACTTTATCTCGATCTATAGTCACTGTCGCAGTACCTTCTACCGTTTCTGCAGTAATACTGTCAATATATAAAGGATTAGTGCCATGATATGCATACACATATGTGTAGATATTCGTAATAGTTACCTGAGGATTATTACCAGAGGCATCATATGGTATAGTCATGTTGCCATTACTTAGGTCAATATAATAAGCATCTTCCCCTGTAGCACCATCACCTAATTTGGCGATTTGTGTTTCATCATAAAAGGTTTCCTCACCACTCGTAACTGTGCAACGAACCATAAAATTGCGTAGATCACCAAACATGTCAGGTCTAACTTCAAGTGTTTGGAAAGTACCAATGGTTTCATTTGTATTCTTGTTAGTCCATATAAAAATAGGATCTTCTATGTTATAAGCATTACAATATAATGTAATAACAGATGGTGTAGGAGTTCCTTCAAAGTTAGGATTATCATACAGAAACAGTCTTTCACCAGTAATCTCTACCCATTTTGCAGTATCAGAACCAGCCGTACCTTTCTCCCCTTTTTCTACTTGTAACAACCACTCATCATTATCTTTACTTGGGATACTTGTGGTTTCAGTGGCAATACACAACCATAGAGAACCATCATACGATACTCTGTCATAATAATAATACGTATTTCCTGGCACATATTGTCCTCTATCAACTGGTACTCTAACTATATCACCAGTTTGCGTAGTTTGCATTAACGTACCAACAAACTTGCTATTTTTACCAATAGAAGTGCGAGATTTATTTACCAAGCTAAAATCATCAATATTATCATACATGGTAATACTGGGGCCATCTGAGCCTCTTGCCGAAATCATAATGGCTGATCTACGGTCTTCATTACCAGGGTATCTGTTACCCAATTGAATGATTTTATCCTTTGGTTCTGGTACAGAACTACCAGGTTCACATACAGAATCTGATAATACCACGTAGTCTTCACCTACTTCAGAAACCATACGCCAGTATCTCTTTACGTTCTGCCCGTCAAATATTTGGCATATAGCTTGGTCTCCAACTACAAACGGATTTCTAACGGTTCCGTCCTGTGTGTCAAAAGTACACTTGTAATCATTGTTGTCTGTAGTAGACACATCTAATATCTCTAGATCTGCAACAGATACAAGAATATCACCACCTGTAGCTTTTATTTCATTTACAAGTAGTTCATTGACTGTCATTCTACCTCTAACAAATAAATCGTCTACTTCTAATTTCCATCTACCATTAATGGGCCACAGACTAGCACCTTCTCCGAGGAAACCTTCTCTAAAAGTTTGTCCACCTTGTATACCTTTTAAGAACTTGATATAACCTTTTGCGGTATCATCTGTTTTCTTAGATATGTAATTTAAATCAGATCGCTTAGCAGAGTATAAGTTTCCATCAGTAGGTTGTGTACTGTCATTACTGGTGATCATGTATTTAGTATCACCACCAATACTACCTTCTACAGATTTTATTTTGCCTTCCAGTTTTGATAAAGCTTGATTCAAAGTATCCGTTGTGGCCAGATCACTGGTGTCCCCATTATAATAGTAACCAGATAATGGAAATATAGTACTAGTAGGTTGTGTATGAAAACCAGGAGCAGTACCGCTACCACCACCATTAGCTATCAATTCTGCTAAAGCTGTTACAAGATTCTCAGTAGTAGTTAACCTATTTAAAGCATCTTGTAGTTGCTGTAAAGTAGATCTATTAGCAATATCATCTATCCAACCTTGTACTGTATCATTAACTTCTGTTAAATCACTATCGTGTTTGTTTTCAAGAGTAATGATTTTATTATTTAATATATCATAATAGCTGGTAATGTTACTAGTAAGATTATTAGTAACATTTGTATCACCTTCTGTGATTTTGTTGGATAGATCTGTATAGTTGTTGTCTACTTTTGTATCAAGATTTGCTACATCTTCTTCAATATTGTCTACTCTTTCATTAGTAGCAAATGTACCAGATAAACTAGTTTCAAAATCATCCTTATGAATAATTTTATTAGTTTTATCTTGTACAAGAGTTAGAATGTCATTATCTTCAAAAGAAGTAGTAACCTCAAATTGTGATATCTTTTTATTCATATTACTCTTGAATTATATGTTCTTCTACTTCTGTTAATATGCAATCTTCGTCAATATCTTTGTCTGGATAAAAATTAATCTGCTTTTTCAAACAGTTGATGTATTCTATGATTTTATCTACGTCATCCTGAGTAATGGGAAACTCTTCATCGCCTATTTTAGTATTTGCCCACTTTGATAACTTATCCAGATGTAATAATAATATTAAATTGGTAATAGAAGTTCTATCTAAATCCACATTGTACTTAGTAGACTGATTAACTAGTTCACCAACTTTATTTACATAATTCGCAATATCCATTTTTACAGGTTTTACAGTCGTTAATAGTACAATTACATGTTCTTAAATCAAGTAAATTGAGCATTTCCTTATAATATCTATCCGCATCTTCTGTAAGATTCAATGCAGTAGCATCTTCATATAAAGTTTTCTTGAATAAGAACATCATGATTTTATCTTTCATTTTGTTATCCAAGCAATTGTGACAATACCTGGTAAGCAATTTGATTTCTGCATAGTACAGAGATTCATTAATTTCATTCATATCAATCGTATATAAAAAGAAAAGGGATTAGGGATAACTTCCCCAATCCCTTAACTATGGTTAATATTACTTTAATTATGCTGTTACGTCTGTTCCAGCAATAAAGGACTTAATCATATTCAAGAACAAAGCATTCGTAGTAATCTGATTTTTAACTACATAAATTTCAGTTGCTAACGGAGTTGTCTTGATGTACTGGTTGTCATCAGACAAATATTTGTTATCCCATTCCATAGTAATAGTATCATACTCTGCAGTCAGATCAGATCTGAATTCCGGAGCAATATACGGATAAATGCCGTTAGCTCTATGTGTGATACCTCTGTAACCCATTGCAGCGTTTTCACGATCACGAACAATATATGCGTTACCTTTACCAGGTGTACCCTGAGTTTTAGCAATTGTAAGATTTGCAATTGGATACATAGCGTTACTCAACAAACCAGAAGGAATTGTTGTCCACATAAATGCTTCTACAGAAACCTGAGTATAACCATGATCCAAAGTAACACCCTGATTGTACGGGATTTCTTTTGCAGTCAAAGTCAAAACAGCGGCAGCTACAGCAGCTGTAACTCTAGCTTCCTGGTGTTTGTTAATTTTCTTTGCAAAAGCGCTCATCAAATCTGCAGGAGCTGTAGTCTTTGCAATTACTTCATAAGTATGAGTAAACTGACCCGGAGCTTCATAAATATCATTATAAACTAAACGAAGTACATAACGATGACCAACTTCCGGAGTAACAGAGGTTGCAGTAATAACAATCTTATCTTCAGATTTTGCTGCAAAACTAGTAACTACCAACGTAGGATTAGAACCTTTCTGAATCTCTTTAGAGAATCTGATAATAGACTTAGTACTCTTCGTACCTGCCTGATTATAAACATCTTCTTTACCTTCGCAAACACCTACATAGATAGCTTTTGCAGAAGCTGCTGCAGCAGCAGAAGTTAAGATCTGTTTATTTTCATTAAAAAGAGCAATAGCTCCATCTGCCAAAGCATCCGCTGTAGTAAACGTAGCCGGTGCAGTTTTAGCAATCAATACAGTATTGACTTTCTGTAACATAATATTAATTTGTTTTTAGTTAAACGGATATCCTAGTTTAACTGTATTTAACCCTTCTACTCCTATGTTTCAAGTTTCCGCGTTAGGTTAAACTAAGAATTTAAAAACGTATAATCACTCCATTGTTGAAACTTCGTTCATATACGATTGATATCTTGGATTAGCCTTATTTTCTAAGTATAATTCAGCCGCTATTTTTACAATCTCCTGGTGTGTAGATACAGGCATATCTGCATATTCATCAAAAGGAGCTGTGGTTAGGCTAATCCGTTTGGGGGTCCTCAAATAAGTGAGGATGTAATTCTTTATATTATAATTCCCATCTGTATACAAATGTATCTCATTACCTTGATACAATCTTAAAGGTCTTGCAGAGTTACCATGTAATCTGTATTCTGATAACGTATTTTGTCTTTGTCTATCAAAATTTTCAATAGTAGCTTCTAGTACATCTGTGTGCTTAGTCCTAGGCTGACCATTTGGTCCTTTGGGCCAACAGTTATCATTACTGTAGATTACTGCAGTTTCTCCTAAAGTAAACATGTAATCAGTAGGTAATGTGACTATTTGTTCTTCTGGGAATGTTGTAAACTGATATGTTTTGTTTGTTACAAGAGTACGAAGATCATCAATTCTTTTCTGATCCTGTTCAAATGCTGTACGCTTGTAGTTAATACCAGAATACCTAGTTTTAATAAATTTGTCCAAACCAGCCATTAACCAATATTCAATATCTGCTGTAACTGGTTTCTCAATATTGTTATCAAGCAAACCTATTTCGGTTTCAAATGCAGTTTGTAATTCAATAAATTTCATGATTATTCATTATTACTTTGGTTAGATGGTTTGGTTTGTAATCTATATTTGCCTTCAGTTATAAACATATTGACTGCTAAGTCAACAATTTCATTATGTATAGATTCAGGTAATTCACACTTTGAAGCACCTGTGGTAGTGTTAAATCTTAGTGGTTTTCTATAGTAAGTAAGAACTACACCATTTAATGTAGTGTAAGCATCTGTTACTACTTCCATATACATATATTTAGTAATTGGGTCAGATACTAACGCTACTGCTGGTTGTCTTACAATTGGTGTATTGTAAGCAGTTTTCATGAACTTAGGTAGATCTCTATACTTTACTAATTGATTATCTACCTTAGTTTCAGTAGTATACTGCTTATAAGTACCTTTTACTTTACTTATTGAATGAACGTATAAAAAATATTCATCTGTAGTAGAATAAGGTAATCTATATCTTGCAACACCATTTGATGTAACACCACTTTGCGTAAGTTCTTTTTCGACTAATAAACTTTTGATAGAATCTGTATTTCTAGTCTGTGCATTAGTTTCAACTTCCATTTGATCATCACCTACATAATTCATCATCACGTAGCGATCTTGCGCTTCATTCAATATAGAAAATATAAGATCTGAATTGGGTTTCTGTTCTATAGTAAGAGTAGGATCTATTAACTGTAACCTACGCTCAAATTCCATTTGACATTCCTTGCTACTCATATTATTCTGCTAATTGTGCCACATACTGTGGATGTGATTGAACTCTTGGTGATTCTATATTTTCTAATGCCATATCAGCAGCTAATTTAACTACTTCATACTGCATATACTCTGGTATTTCATCCATACCTGAAGTAATATCTTGATTATTTAATCTTTTAGGATATGCTAGATAAGTTAAGTCGATAGTATAGGGACCTGTCATAAGATCCCTATCCACGAACACTATCAACTTATTATCTTCTAGTATAGCAACAGGTTCTTCTATCCAAGGTTTATTATTATATGTCTCTAAGAACCTCATTGCATCTTCATGACTTATTAGTTTTACATTAGCTAATTTACTACCAAAATGTAATATACCTTGAATAAAATACATACGTTTATCTTGAGTTTGACTACCATAAGTAATAGTAGATTTAAAATCATTAAGAGTTAATTTATTATTAGTAGTTTCACTAAGTAATGTTAAACCTTTATCTGTTTTTACTAAACCTTCAAGATCTGATACACGTTTACTATTTTCTTCAAAAGGAGTTCTAATAGTATTGTTACCTGTGAATTTAGTAGCTATCTTACTCAAGTATGCAGTATATAACCAATAATCTATTTCTTCAGGTAAGAAAGAAGGACAGCCAGACATGCCAATATTAACAGCATTTTTATCTGCTTCCACTTTAAATGCTATATGTAATTCACTAATGCTCATGTTTACTTAGATTCAATTTCTTGCATGATTGCCATCAGAATGTCCTGGTTTGATTTCTCTTTTAAGAAACTAATTGCATCATCTTGACTTCTACCAATGACATCTGTGCCATAATAATATACGTTTTTAGACTTGCGAATTACATTCTTACTGATAGCAGTTTCTAAAACGTATTGAGTATCTTTATTTTTGTTATCAATCCACAGTAAGAAGAACTTACGGGGATCTTTTTCAATCAGTTCAAATAGCTTGCTTTCTACTAATTCATTACTAATGCTATCTGATTTATGACCATAAATACGCAAACATTTACGCATCTCTTCAAGAGACATCTTATTAAATTCTGCAAATGCTTCACGTTTAATTTTATTAAGTTTGTTAGCGGCTTCTGCTTCCGCATCGGTGTTAACTAACACATAATCATGTTGAGGTCTGATATTGCTTAAACCAGTTGCAACTCTTTTATGATTTTTTAAAAACAGATACGCTAATTCATCTTCAGGTTTTTCAGTATGCAAGAAAACATCTTTAGCTCCTAATCTTACACTATAAGTTTTCCAAAAAGAACTAGTAGGTGCTAAATGACCTTCTTCATAACCCATAGCTTTTTCAAGTCTACGAGCATCTTCTTCACTTAAACCTGTATGAATATTACCAGCTCTTGTCCAATATGTACCAATATAATCGTAACAATTTTTATATTTAGCTATTCCAGCCCACGGATTTACTCGGGCGAATTTTAATACTACTTCCATAATCTTATTGTTTTATTATGCGACTTCTTTTAATCTAAAAAAGAAATTACCATAAGCTTCTTTGTTTTTTATATATTTATTTAGTGTAGTTCTATTTAATTTGAATTCTTCAGTTGTTGTCTTTAAGCTATCACATTCTTTTATAAAATTCATATCTAAATCATATATTAAAACATGTTTTGTACGTTTTGCATTACTTTCTGCAACCGCTTTTCTATGTGCTTCAGAATAGTTTTGTTTATGTACTTGTGACATTTTCTTTTTAGTTTCCTCTGAAGCTTTTCTACCTAAAGCTTTTTGTCTAATTTTTTCTTTGGTTTCCTCAGAATGTAATCGACCAAAAGTGCCATCACCACCTTCTGTCATATTATATCCTATTTCTCTATTTGTAGAATTGTAAAAGGCTATCCAATATTTTTCTCGTTCTTTAAGAATTTCAGAAGTCTCACATAATTCTATTATTTCTAATGTGAAATTTTCTTTTCCGTATTTTCGGAGTGCATTATGTATAGGAAAAGGGGAGCCGTGTAAAGCATCAGATAAATGTTTATAATATCTTACTCCAGCTCCCTGATTTGTTATTCCTATATATATTTTATTATTTAATTTATTAGTTATTTTATAGACTTCGTACGTTTTCATAGAATTTAATTTTCTATTATAACGTCAACATCCATAAAAAGTTCCAATTGATTTGAACTAATCTTAGGATTCTACATCCATCACTAACTCCCCACATGCACGAGGATCGAAAAGACAGATTCCCATTTCACCGAGAAGATGTACGCTGTAACCGTCCTTCGCGTTACTTCTCACCGTACTTGCATTCTTACCATAACCAGCACCAGGAGCAACAGAACCTGAAGTATTCCAGATTACCATTTCACGACCTTTTCTAACTACCTTAACGATGTTAGATTTGCCATCTCTACGACCCAGATCCAAGAATGTCATTCTATAAGATTCCAGCGGTTTACCAGAAACCGGATGTAACAAACGATTGTAAGTTGTATCGTCATACAGCGGGAAATGTTTCAATGTCAATTCGATACCATTAGTCATTTTGTAAGTAATAAACTGACCACCTAATACCAAAGACTGACCCGAACCAGTTACAAACTTAGTATCAATTAAATTCATAGTAGCAGCTTTCTGTTTCAAAACTCTATCGAATTCTCTCATACCCATTTCACCAGTCAATGCAACAAACTTACGTTCATTAGTACCTAAGATGTTATAAGACAGATCAAACAAGAAGTCTTCCAACAGTTCAGCTGTCAATTCAGTATAATAACGTCTATTAGACGGAGCAATCTGCTGCAACAAACCTGCAGGAATGTATACCGGACGACCATTTGTACCCAGTAATGAAGTAGAACCATCTTTGTTTACGTTACTCTTAGAGTAAACCAACATACGTTCACATCTCTTAGACCATTCTCTCATGGCTTTCCATTCCTGATAATCAGACCACAAGTAAGAAGTTTTACCTGTTTTAGGATCTTTCAAAGCGATCCACAATACTGTAGAATAAGCTGTACCTGTAATATCATAATCCAGACGAGTTGTAAACAAAAAGTTTCTCATCTTGAAATGAGTATTATAGTTCAGGATATCACCTTCTTCGCTGTATTCTTCATAAGCAGAAGCCAGACGAGAAACCTGATGACCAGATACTAAATATTCACCAGGAATATAAGAACTAGATTGTCCATCAGCAATGAAACAAGTATAAACCCATTCGTTACCATCCTGATAAGGTGCACCAGATACACGTACCTGATAGTTTCTGTCATCGAATTCCAAAATAGCACCCGGACCAAACCATTTGTCCTCGAGCCAGAGCATTATGGGTGTATTACCCAAACCTGCCATAACTGTATCTGCATTAGCGGCAGTAATTTCTTGTCCATTCCACTTTGCAGAACGAATAGTTACAGCTCTATCGGTATCGATCATTACGTTCCATTCGTAATCTCTCTGATCAATTGTCATTACATTACCAAGACCACCAGTAATGGCGTCCAAAGACGTACTATAACCATCATCTTTAGAACCAAATACATAAGAAATAACACGTGTTACTTCGTACGGTCTAGTTAACATTGCATTTGAAATCATGTTTTCATCTACAAGATCTGAAAACCATTTACCTCTACCGACCTGTAAATTATTTAAAATTCCGTTATCCATAAATATTAGTAAAAATTTATTTTAATTAAAGTAGTTGTACTGCGCGACTAAATATAGAGTTAGAGGAGTTGGTATTGATTCTTCTTGTACCTTTACTAACACCTGTAGATCTGAGACTTTGTTTCAGATTTTTAATAGCTGAGCTAGTACCCATTTTCTTAGCAGTATCAAGTAAAGTGTCGCCCTTCATTGTAAAATAGGCGGACTCTATTAAATTTTTAACGCTTTTTGAATAGTCCTTTTGATATTGAGTTTTACCATTAGCATCTGCTTTGAATATGTACGCAAGCAAAGCTTTTTTATCTTTTTCAGGAACTTTAATTCCACGAACATCCTCCATAGCGTTTATTTCACTGACAACGTCATCAACAAATTTTTGTTGACGAGCTACCATTTGCTCGTGCTGCTTTCTCTGATCTTCTAATAGCTGTTCCTTTTTAGTCTCTTCTATCTCCTTCATTGCCTCTAGAGCATCTTCTGCTTCGTCTTCTAAGATACCAGCATCCTCATATTTTTCGATTTTTCGAGCGATTTGTTTTTCATTATAACCTTTTTCAGTTAATAATATTTTAACAATCTGCTTCTGATTACTTTCAATTGTAGTATCAAAGTTTTCGTAATCAATTTCTGGAGTAAGAGTGAAATAATCATTCAAATCGCCCCCATTACGTACAAATTCATCCAATTTAGCCACATCTTCGTTAGCATACTGGGGAACAGACTGCTCCTTAATGACTTCTTTAAAATAATTAACTAATTCCTCTACAGTCTTGGGTTTCTCTTCTTTTTCATCGTCATCAAATTCCCATTCCAATTCTTCAGCAATAGCATCAAACAATGCTGTGACTTTAGAAGATTCTTCTTCGTCAACGTCTTCATCATCAACATCGTCGTTATCTTCTGTATCGTCTTCTTCAATCTTTTTAGATTTTTTGTTTTTTGTTTTGTCATCATCAACGTCATCAACATCGTCAGTGTCTTCTGTATCATTGGTGTCAATATCTTCTTCTTCAGATTCCTGCTTCTTATTTTTAGAACCTGGAGTAACGGGTCTAGCTTTTGCTGATTGTTTTTTCAGTTCTTCTAATTCCTCATCAGTCATTGTATCTGGATCATCCGGAGTAGGAGTAATTGTAGTCGTGTTAGAATGATCTTCTACGAACATGTTAGATATTGCTTCAAATCCAAATAGTGTATCGTTACTATTGTTATCCATAATTATAATTAATTAGATTATTTTTTCTTTTTACTTTTATTCCATTTAGCAGCATTTTGCGCAAATATAGCTCTTTTGCGTGTTAAAGGATTTTTACTATGAGTTAATTCTTCAGTACTTTTACCTGTTCTCTTCTTAAGAGCGTTAAACTTACCTTTATTTTTCTTCTTTATGTGTATTCCACCATCTTTATAAGTTGGTATTGGATACAAGGGATAAATTTCTTCCATATTGATTATTCTTTATTTGTTTCATATCCGGCAACAGGTAATAGTAATGGAGTAATAAATTCCATTGGAGTTAAGTTATTTATCCTATCTACAAATCTAGATTTATTTCTATACATGTTGTATTGCAACTTATTGGCATTATTAACAACACCTGTATTTCTAGGATCAAATAAAAAGTCTTCAATAATGTTTTGATCAACGTTTGAACCCCAATTTTGTATTTTACCTTCGTTTATCAAAGCTCTTTTCAAATGTAGCATGTGAGATTTTGATTCACTAGGATCTAAAAAATAAGCTTGCATGTTTGGACTAATCTCAATGCCTTTGCTTTTTAATTCTCCTGGACCCATGACATTACTTTCATCTAGCAAGTAAGTCAAATAACGATTGTCAGCATCTGCTGCTAATTGATCTGCCAAATGACCTAATTCGTGATTTGCTGTACCTGGTAAATATTGCAGTGGATCAATCGTAATAGCATAATCATCTACATCTGGAGCAAAATCTTGCAACGGGCGTATTCTGCTAATCTTTGCGTTTTTATTATCTGGCAATTCCTCATATTTGATATACTTGCCACGGTTAGTCATATCTCTTGCAGCTATTCTTTTACATGCGTCAATGTAATCGGTGCCATATCCAGCATCAACTTTTTTCATTATTTCATAAGTCTTGTCATCAGGGAATACAGCATCTTCTATGGTTCTACTGATTTCATTTTCATATTTCTTGATATTTCTATCCCGTCTTATTACTTCAGAAAATTCAGAATCATAATCACTCTCTTCTTTGACTTTCTTACTTTTTGATTTACGAGTTTTACTTGTTAAAGTGGAAGCCGGCTCATCAAATACACTACTACGAATTTCAATAGGATTGTTCAGTGCAACAACTACTCTAGATTTTAATTTCTTTAACCCTTTTCCAATACCCCAAGGAATAAAATTCATCAAGGTGCTTATTGCCGCATTACCGTAATTACCTTTTTCTAGTTCTTCTGCAGTAGTAATCGCATCTTTTATATAACCTGCAGGAGTTACATATACTTCAGGTTGAACTAATTCTGCTCTACCCGATATTTGCTGTTGTCTCTTGTAATACTCTGGAGTACCCGGAGTACGTCCTAATTCTTTTGGTAGGTTAACCTTTTTACCACCGTCTTGGTATACTGGAATATTATCAAATTGTTCTCTAATGTCAAAATAGCTAGCATTGGGGTTTTCAGCTCTAACAGTATCATATATTTGTTTACGCTCTTTTAATGTTAGATCTGACCATTTCATTTTTCAATACCCATTAGTTTATTAGCCCACATCTCTGTAAAGAAGTGGTAATAATTTTTATTCTTACATAACACAGGGTGAACCCACGCGTGCAATAAACTTGGTAAACCTATTACAAGCAAATATAACGGACCTAAGATTTCAGATTGTTTTGTGTGACCCAATTCGTGATTGAGATGACTAATATTATTGAGTATAATATACTGACCAAGAGTAATACCGCCAGACATTTTAATACTGAGCTTACACTTGATATCTTCTCCGCAAGTTTCTTTAGTACAGATTTCATAACCTTTATAGCAGTTATAGGTTATAAGCCCCACAATGTTCTGTGGGGCTTGCCAAACCCATAAAGCTGCATTTTTAATTTTATTTAACAGCTTTTTCATAATTACTTACCTGTTTTACCAGTTTTACCACCTTTCTTGCTTCCGCCTTTTTTACTTCCACATGCCATAATTAATTCCTCCTATTTTTTAGTTTTGTTCTTATATTCTTCTTCTGTTATTTTAACAAAGGTTGCTTTAATTTTATCGCATCTACCATTTTTGAAT
>OLWB01000068.1_pt1 | contig 95728 bp, 123 predicted proteins | sample 1673331 | NCBI WGS metagenome assembly OLWB01 (sample SAMEA3178943, study PRJEB25190) | human gut metagenome | biome: human gut; feature: human-associated habitat; material: faeces | place: Austria | collected 2013
GTAATCTTTAATTGTCTCATTCTCTATAAAACAAATTTGGGATGCAAATTTACAATATTAAAATGGAATAACATCCATTTTGTTTGAAATATTTTTGCCAATAAATCAAAAAAGGACTTATATCGAGCTAGTTCCTAAAATTATTGGATTATTCCAAAACATATAGTCCTAATTATTTTTATTAAGGACACTTCTTTTAAATATAACAGGATGCACGACTAGTATAATACAGCCGTGCATCCACCAAACACACGCCTATTGAAAAAAATCTTATTACCTTATGTATTTTTATCTTTTATGAATCATTCCTGAGTCAAGTCCACGGCATAATTGGCACGTTTACCCGATGGGAACATACCGCTTAAGAACAATACCTGATCAGGTGACAAAGTTGCGGCCTTCAACACATCTTCCAAATCATTAACCGTTCTAATCACCTGTCCGTTGGCTTTCAGAATAATGAACCCTTTGCGAACACCGGCAGCTTTCATCTTACCTTCCGTTACTCCTGTTATTTCAACACCCGAACCAAGATTGAGTTGCTTCTTCAGTTCTTGAGGAACTTCGCGGAATGCAGCACCCAATATTTCCATGCCTGCATTCTTAACAACTTTTGTAGTACCTTGTTCGTTCTTTAAGGTCAGTTCAATATCCTTTTCCTTCTTGTCACGTAAAACTTTTACCGTAACCTTGTCACCCGGACGATGCTTAGCCAATCCCTCCTGCAGCTCTGCAAAGTTCTTCACTCTCTTGCCATCTATTCCGATGATGACGTCATTTTCCTGCAATTTACCTGCAGCAGAACCGCCTTCAATAATTTCACGAACCCATACACCATCTACTGCGCCCAAGTCTTTTATTTGTTTCTTCATCGCCTCATCCATCAACTGCTGTTCATCATTAATCGGTGTACCTTTGATACCTAAAATAGCACGCTGTACGGTTCCATATTCTTTTAAATCTGCCACAACCTTCTTCATAATGCTGGCAGGAATAGCAAATCCATATCCCGAATAAGCTCCTGTCGGTGAATACAATACTGAGTTAATACCAACCAATTCACCTCTTGCATTAACCAATGCACCACCACTATTACCTTGATTGATGGCGGCATCTGTTTGAATGAATGATTCTACACCTTGATTGTATACACCCAATGTACGAGCCTTTGCACTAACAATACCGGCAGTAACAGTAGATGTCATATTAAACGGATTACCTACCGCCAATACCCACTCTCCTACCTTCAATGCATCCGAATCACCTACGGGAACTGTAGGAAGATCATCTGCTTCAATTTTAACTAAAGCTAAATCCGTGCTGGGGTCTGCACCTATCACACGTCCCTTAAATTCACGTCCGTCATTCAGTTTGACACTAATTACATCTGCATTATCAATCACATGGTTATTAGTAACAATATAGCCATCTCTGGAGATTATCACTCCCGAACCGAATCCAACTCTTTCCGGGGTATGCACCTGACGTTGTTGACCGCCTCCTCTGCCGTTTCCAAAAATATCACCGAAGAATTCAGAGAACGGATCACGAACCGTTACCGTCTGAGTTTTAGACTCCTGAGTAGACTTTATATGAACAACTGCATGTACAGAATTCTCGGCTGCCTGAGTCAGATCGACCGGTTGCATATTAACCGCATCCAAAGCAGCCAATCTTGTATTTTGACTTTGTTGGAACACATCATTAAAAGCCAGACTTTTATTCTGTTCAGGCTTCAACATAGTATAAGTCGTTACTCCCGCTACACCTGCGCTAACAGCTACAATCGCCGTTGCCCCTAGTACCATTTTAGTTGCTTGTTTCATAACTTAATATCTATTAGTTTGTTAATTTCATTTTTCAGTTTAACTTTTATACCGCTAAAGTAATGACAAAATATGTACGGTTGTATGCATTGTCAGATAAATTTTCCCTCTTTTAACAGAGACATACAGGCACTTAACAGGGGTTAACCGCAATATCTGCCAAATTTGCATTCGTTATCAATAGCTGACAACGGACCTGTCAGAGGTATTAATTCAACATTTCACATTCATTTCGATACTTTTTCTCATCCTTTTGCAGCTTTTCGAGCTAAAAGCATTATCTTTGTCTTCTCAAAGCAGTCGGTCGGTCTGTCGCTGATGCCGCAAGGCAGAAGAGGAAAGTCCGGGCAACACAGAGCATCCTACTTCCTAACAGAAAGCTATCTGCGAAGGTAGAGTAATGCAGAAGAAAAAAACCGCCTTGTTCTTTCGGGAATAAGGTAAGGGTGAGAAGGCGGGGTAAGAGCCCACCAGCCGCATGGTGACATGTCGGGCTGTGTATCTTAGGAGTTGTAAGGTCATGTAAACCGGCATTATGAGGGTTGCTCGCCCCACGTCGGAGGGTAGACCGCTAGAGCCTGTTGGTGACAACAGGCGTAGATAAATGACAGACGCCTTACCGCTAGATAAGGAACAGAACCCGGCTTACAGACCGACTGCTTTTTTTATATAAAGAGCCTAAATGAGTACCATGAACAAGGAAAAGCTGAAAGGCCTGCAATCGTTTCTCAAAGATGATATATGGCGAGTGACGGAAGACGAGGTTAGTAAATCCCGTGGAATATTTTATAATGCAATAAAGATAGCAACCCTCTCCATCCGTGAGTTTACCCAAGGACGTATTATTAATAAAGCTTCGGCACTGACATACAGCACGCTGCTTTCCAGTATTCCTATATTAGCCATCTTATTTGCCATTGCGCGTGGTTTTGGCTTCTCCAATTTATTGGAGACTCAGTTTCGCAGCGGATTGGAAGGACAGAGTGCGGCCGCAGAAACAGTTCTCGGATTGATTGACTCTTATCTGATTCATGCCAAAAGCGGTATATTTATCGGTATCGGTTTAATCATGCTGTTTTGGACTATTCTCAGCCTGACATATAACATAGAACGTACTTTCAATTACATTTGGCAGGTGAAGAAACCACGCACTCTTTACCGTAAAATGACAGATTACTTTTCCATCCTTTTACTTCTTCCGCTATTAATCGTATTGTCAAGCGGTATATCCATCTTCATGACAACGATGCTGAAGAACATGGAAGATTTCGTATTGCTGGCACCGCTAATGAAATTTATGGTCAGACTTATCCCTTTCATACTCACATGGGGTATGTTTACAGGACTGTATGTGTTTATGCCCAACACAAAGGTAAAAATCAAATACGCTATCATACCCGGTATCATAGCCGGTACTGCGTTCCAAGCATTCCAATATCTATATATCGGAAGTCAGATATGGGTTTCACGTTACAATGCCATTTATGGTAGTTTTGCCGCCATCCCAATGTTCTTGCTGTGGACACAAATATCGTGGAGCATCTGTTTGTATGGTGCGGAACTGTGCTATGTAGCCCAAAATTTGAAAAATTACAATTTCAGTAAAGAGACAGCTCATATCAGTCGTCGGTATCATGACTTTCTTTGCATCCTTATCATGTCGCTCATCTGTAAACGCTTCGAAACGGAAGAACCTCCTTATACCGCCGTCACATTGAGTGATGAACATAAGATTCCCATCCGGCTAACCAAAAACATATTATATGAACTGCAAGATATGCACATGATTTATGAAACTCCTGTAGATGATGACGATGAATCCTTTGCATATCTCCCATCTGTGGATATAAACCGGATGAATGTGGCAATGCTCCTGAACAGACTGGATGTAGCCGGTTCAGAAGCATTCAAGATTGACCGTGAGCGATACAGTGCTCCGTGGGAAGCACTGATGCGAGCTCGCGAAGAATATTATCAAAGCACCAGCAAGATACTGTTGAAAGACCTTTAGTTATTGAATTGCATCATACGGCTCAAATATTTGCCGATGATATCGAATTCTATATTCACAATGCTTCCCGACTGGAAAGTGTGGAAATTGGTATGTTCGTAAGTATAAGGAATAATAGCAACCTGAAAAGTATCATCTGTCGGATTGCACACAGTCAGACTAACACCATTTACGGTAACCGAACCTTTATCAACCGTCATATAACCACGCTTTGCCATCTCCTTGTCAAACTTATACTTAAAGGTATAATAACGGCTACCATCCACGTCCTGGATACTGATACATTCCGCAGTCTGATCTACATGCCCCTGCACGATGTGTCCGTCCAAACGTCCGTTCATCATCATACTACGCTCCACGTTCACTTTATCCCCTACCTTCAACAATCCAAGGTTGGAACGCTCCAATGTTTCTTCAATGGCAGTTACTGTATATGTACCATCCTGAATGCTTACCACTGTCAGACAAACACCATTGTGAGCAATACTCTGATCTATCTTCAGTTCGTCTACAAACGAACATTTCAATGTAAGGTGCAGGTTAGTTTGTTCTTTTTCCAAACGCACTACTTCTGCATATTCTTCTACAATTCCTGAGAACATAATTCATTAATTTAATAGTTAAAGTGCAAAGATAAAGAGAAAAAGCCGTCTTAAATAAAAGATTTATGTATTTTTGCACAAATTACTTTGCAAACATTACTAATACTAACAAATATGGATAGCACAAGAATCGTTGGCGAAAAGATTAAATCGCTGCGTGAAACAAAAGAAATCAGTGTAGCAGAATTAGCAGAACGTTCAGGGCTTGCCGAAGAGCAAATCAACCGCATAGAAAATAATGTAGACCTTCCTTCACTGGCTCCTCTTATCAAAATAGCACGTGCATTGGGAGTACGCCTGGGCACTTTTCTGGATGACCAAGAAGAGCAGGGAGCAGTCGTTTGTCGCAAAGAGAGTGCCGAAGATACAATCAGCTTTTCAAATAATGCAATGGACTTACGCACTCACATGCGCTACCATTCTCTGTCAAAATCGAAAGCCGACCGCCATATGGAACCTTTCATTGTTGATGTAGCTTCGAATGACAATGTTGAGTTTACCCTTTCGTCGCACGAAGGAGAAGAGTTCATTTATGTAATGGAAGGTGTCATTGAAGTGTGTCACGGCAAAAAATGCTATGTGATAGAAGCCGGAGACAGTATTTATTATGACTCTATTGTCCCCCATCATGTGCACGGACTTTGCGGACAGGCAGCCAAGATATTGGCGGTAATCTATACACCCATCTAAATCGGATTTTGACATGGAATTATATACCCGAACCCTCGGAGACTGGCTCGAACATTGGGCCGAAGCCACTCCCGATAAAGAATATATCGTCTATTCAGATCGTAACCTGCGTTTTACCTGGAGGCAATTCAATGAGCGTGTTGATAATATGGCAAAAGGATTGCTTGCCATCGGCGTCAAACGAAATACTCATGTAGGAATTTGGGCAGGCAATGTACCCGACTGGCTCACTTTCCTGTATGCTTGCGCCAAAATCGGTGCTGTAGCTGTAACCGTAAACACCAACTACAAGCAAGCCGAACTGGAATATCTTTGTCAGAATTCAGATATGCATACGTTATGTATCGTCAACGGTGATCGTGGCTCGGATGACTACGTCAACATGGTTTATGCCATGCTGCCCGAACTGAAAAGTTCACAACGTGGGTATCTGAAAAGCAAGCGTTTTCCTTGCATGAAGAATGTCATCTACATCGGTCAGGAAAAATACAGAGGAATGTATAACACTTCTGAAATCCTCCTATTGGGAAGTAATGTAGAGGATGACGAACTCACTGAAGCCAAGAAACAGGTGGACTGCCACGACACGGTGAATATGCAGTACACTTCCGGCACGACAGGATTCCCAAAGGGAGTCATGCTTACACATTATAATATAAGCAACAATGGCTTCCTCACCGGAGAACACATGAAATTCACTTCTGATGACAAGTTGTGTGTTTGTGTCCCTCTTTTCCATTGTTTCGGCGTAGTACTTGCCACCATGAACTGTCTGACACATGGATGTACACAAGTAATGGTCGAACGCTTTGACCCGTTATTGGTACTTGCGTCTATTCATAAAGAACGATGTACAGCCCTTTACGGAGTTCCGACAATGTTCATTGCCGAGCTGAACCATCCGATGTTCGATATGTTTGATTTGTCAAGCCTTCGCACAGGTATCATGGCCGGATCTCTCTGCCCGGTGGAACTGATGAAGAAAGTGGAAGAAAAGATGTTTATGAAAGTGACCAGCGTATACGGACTGACAGAAGCAGCTCCCGGCATGACAGCCACTCGTTTGGACGACCCATTCGATGTGCGTTGCAACACAGTAGGACGCGATTTTGAGTTTACAGAAGTCCGGGTAATCGACCCCGAAACCGGCGAAGAATGTCCGATAGGCGTACAAGGAGAAATGTGCAACCGAGGATACAATACCATGAAAGGCTATTATAAGAACCCGGAAGCCACTGCCGAAGTGATAGACCGGAACGGCTTCCTGCATTCGGGAGATTTGGGAGTCAAAGATAAAGATGGAAATTACCGAATCACAGGGCGTATCAAAGATATGATTATCCGTGGTGGAGAGAATATATATCCACGTGAAATTGAGGAATTTCTCTATCAGATGGAAGGAATCAAAGATGTACAAGTAGCCGGTATTCCTTCTAAAAAATACGGTGAGGCAGTAGGCGCCTTCATTATCCTGCACAAAGGAATAGAAATGAATGAATTTGACGTTCGTGAATTCTGCACAGGCAAAATTGCACGATACAAAATACCCAAATATATCTTCTTTGTAGATGAATTTCCAATGACCGGCAGCGGAAAGATTCAGAAATTCAAGTTAAAAGATATAGGACTGGAGTTATGCCAAAAGCATGGAATAGAAATTATTTAATATATATTCATGGGGTCAAAACAGGGATAATGCTGTCGTTTAATCCGTAGGGGCGAGATTCGCTCGCCCGAAAACAGTTTACTTTGCGTCTTCGGGCAGGCAAACCCTGTCCCTACAGCTGACGATGGGATAGGCCGGTTTAATTTTGACACACTTCCATGTTTTTCTTGTTACAATATCCAGCAACAAGCATCAGTTATCACCCTTTTACCATTTTTCGCCGATACTTCTATGTTGTTCTCCCCTTTTTTCAGCCGAATATCTTTAAAGATACACACTTTTACACCATCCGGCTGCATTTTTTTTATTATTTGTCCGTTTACCTTCAGAGTTACTTCTGCACAATTAGAAAATATCTGTACCTCTGTCACTGGTTTTACGCGGTTCACGCTACGGCGACCGGCAATATAAACCATCGGTTCAGGATTCCAGTTTGCTTTATAAAAATAAAATGCATCCTTTTTAACTTTACGGTCGTGCGTCACCAATCCTTTATCATTGATACCCGGACGATCCCCTTCTGTACGATGAGCTGCTCCGAAATCAAACATATTCCAAACAAAACTGCCCCAAACGTATGGACGTTCACTAATAATCTTCCAATTCTGAATATGATATTCCGTCTGCCAGTTTTCCGGATGCCACCAACTTCCCGGGCTGGTTTGTACCAATGAATCCTGCTGATGATAAATACTTGCTCCTGCCCCATACTCACTGATAGCAATCTTTATTTCAGGGTGTGCCTGATGTGTCTTGTCCAGCCATGAAGCCAATGTTGCCGGAGTTGCTCCATACCAACCGTCATATCTGTTCCACGCAATATTATCTGTTATGAAATTAATGGCACCGCCTTGGTTACTGGCTGATGTGGTGGGACGTGTAGGATCTTCCTGATGTGCCAGCACATTCAGTTCTTTAATGTACTCCAACGGATTATCTCCATTTTCTTTCAGTTCATTAAATAACCCCCAAAAACATATACTCGGATGATTAAAATGTTGACGGATCATCTCCTTCAACTGCTCCTTACCATTTTCACGAAAAGAAGGCTGGTCGACAAAACCTTTATCAGCATAACCTCCGGGACCGACAAACGGTATCTCTGCCCAAGTCACAATTCCATTCCTATCCATTAAATCATACATATAAGTAGCTTGTGGATAATGAGCCAGACGAATGGCATTTACCCCCATTTCAAGCATCAACCGAGTATCTTCTTCATGATGCATCGGACGAAGTGCATTTCCCACCTCTGCCCACTCCTGATGACGACACACCCCATGCAAAGGCAAATGTTTTCCATTAAGAAAGAAACCCCGATCGGCATCTGTCGTATAATAACGAAGTCCCAACGGCTGTTCCACTTTGTCTATCTCTTTTCCATCCTTCACCAGGGTTATCACTGTCTGATACATAAAAGGATCTTCCCTGCCATTCCATAAACGAGGATTCAGCAAGGTAAAACTCATTTCTTCGGGTTGTACGCTGGTATGAGGTGCAACAGTCACCTTTTTATCCGCCTGATAAACCACTTTATCTCCTTCTTTTACTTGGAGCCTAAGAGTTGCCTGCCGGGGGTGTTCCGTTCCGTTCGACAGGTTAATACGAGCCAAAACAGCGGCTTGTTTCTCACCCACATGCTGCTGAAAAAGATATACTCCCGGAGAAGCATAATCCAAAGGAGAGATACAAATATCTTCCGTAACAAGTAAATGCACATCCCTATAAATCCCCCCATAGAAATTAAAGTCACCTACCAAAGGCATGACATCAAGCTGTTCACCATTATTCACACGAACCAGCACGGTATTATCTTTCCCATAATTCACCTTATCGGTGATTTCAAAAATAAATGCCCCATAGCCACCCCGATGCTCTCCTATCTGTTTGCCGTTGATGAAAACATTGCTTACACAGTTTGCTCCTTCAAAACGGAGAAACAGTCGTTTGCCTTTCCACTCGGAACGGATAAATAGTTTCTTGTCATAATTACCGATTCCTCGTTTATAGTCGGGTTTGCCACTCAAAGCATCTTGTGCATTCCAAGTATGAGGCAAATCTACCCGGCGACTTGAATTCTTATCCACTTGATGGGAGAATCGGAAGTTCCAATCCTGATTGATGAGTATATTTTCTCTTTGCGCAAGAGTCTGCATACTTACTGCCATGGCAAATAATGCAGAGAAAGTCAGTCGAAGGTGTTTCATGTTCTTACCTTTTAATATCCATGTAATCTAAATTCAACAATACCATTACCTCTACAAAGGCTTTGTTATACAAAGATAGAATAGTATCACTACTGTCAACTATAACTTTTGTCGGTTTTATCTCATAAATTTGTCCAAATAAGGGAAGAACGAGGTATATGGGCATAAAAAAAGGAGCAACGCCTTGCTCCAACCTTTGTTAACCTTAAATCTAATACTATGAAAAACACAGTGCAAATATACGGATTTTCGGGAATTCTGCAATAGTTTATCTGTATTTTATGCAGCAAAACAATGTTATTTAACATAAATCGGTATCCCGTTTACAGCTGTTTGCAAAACCGGGATACCAATTTTAATTTCATTAAAAACTTGATTAATAAGTATGGCCGTCTTTTTCCAATTCTTGTGCTGTAATAGGCTTTCGGTCTATTGCACGCCAAGCATAAACAATGTATGCCAAAACAAAAGGTACCAAAACAGATACATAAGCCATGACGCACAAAGTAAACTCACTGGAACAACTGTTGGCCAGTGTTAATGAACTTTGCAGGTCAGCAGTAGAGGGATAATATGCCGTGTTATTATAACCCACGCAAAGGAGCAGCGCCAAAACCGTCAGCACAGTACCGATGCCCGCAAACCAGATACCGTTGGTAGATGTCTTGCTGAAAACAGATTTGCCGATGCCGAACAATACACCGACCACTCCTATCAGGAATAAAACCAACAAGACAGGCATATCAATGAAATTCATAAAATACTTGTAAGGTTCCATATATACTTCCTGCGTATCGGGACTGACAGCAAAACCATCACTCAAGAATGTATGTATCACAAATGCCAGGAAAAGAATCAGGAAAGGAATCGTATCTGTAATCAATTGGCGACGGCAATGAGGAATCAATTCTTTATCACGGATATTATTGATAAAATACAAGTTGCCCAATATACGTGCCAAGAACAAAACAGCAAAGCCCAAAACAAGATTCCATGGATTAGTCAGTGCATCCAACCCATGCCATCCATTGGCCCAACTGCTGATGACAGGCATCAGTTCATTACCCATATTTCCTTTATTCACCAAGAAATTAGAGCCCGTAAAGAATGTAGCCACTGCTCCTCCCAGCAATAACGGCCCTACAACTCCGTTGATTACCAGGAACCATTGATAGGTACGCCTACCCAAAATATTACCCAATTTAGACTGAAATTCATAAGAAACAGCCTGCAACACGAAAGTGAACAAGATAATCATCCACAGCCAATATGCACCACCGAAGCTGGTGCTATAAAACAAAGGAAATGAAGCGAAAAAAGCTCCTCCAAAAGTAACCAACGTAGTAAAAGTAAACTCCCACTTACGTCCTGTGGAATTCACCAGCATGGTACGCTCTTCGTGAGTGCGGCCCAAAGTGAACAGTAAAGAATTGCCACCCTGCACAAAAAGCAGAAACACCAACAGGGCACCCAGCAATGAAACCAGGAACCACCAATAATTTTGTAGAAATATATAGTCCATAGAATTTTATTTAAATGATAAATAATGGAATTACCGCATACAAAAGTTATTCACCTTTTATTGCCTCCGGTCCTTTCTTTATGGCCTTAACCATAATATTGATTTCAGCAATCAGCATAATAGTAAACAATATCAGGAAAATAAAGAAAGTTATCTGCACGGAGCTCGTCTGCAACTTGGAAATAGCGGCTCCCACCGGCAACATATCCTGAATAGCCCACGGCTGACGACCTACTTCGGCTACCACCCAACCGGCTTGTCCGGCAATATACCCCAACGGGATAGTCCAAAGTGCAAGTTTCTGTAACCACCCTGCATCTTTCAGTTTGTCTTTCCGAGACAGGACAAGTACCACAATAAAGAATAAGATGAAATATCCTCCCAACCCTACCATGATGCGGAACGACCAGAATGTCAATCCGACAGGAGGAACCAAATGAGCAGGATCTTTGATATATCCGTATCCGAAATAAGCCACATTCTCATCCAATGTCCGGCGTGCTATATTTGCAGCCTCTTTATTACCCTCCTTCTGCGCTTTGCGGAAAGCATCCAAAGCAGCAATCGCCTTTTGACCGCGCTCTATTTTCTCTTGTGCAGAAAGAGCGATGGTTCCCTCCGGAGTTTGGTAACCGCCTTCCAGTAAATTATTGATGCCCGGCACATATCCGTCTATGTCATGAGTGGCCAGAATAGAAAGCATTTTTGGAATCTTTATGTCGCCTACCACCGTAAACGGCATCCCATTGCCACCCTCTTGAAGTCCTTCGGCCGCAGCCATTTTCATCGGCTGCACTTTGGCCACCTGAACACCGGAGATATCTCCTGTCCATGCCACTATCAGCGAAGCTGCCAACCCAAAGACGGCAGCCACTTTGATGCTTGCTTTCGCAAATTCAATCTCGCGCTTGCGAAGCAGATACCAGCAACTGACACCCACTACAAACACTGCACCAAGTACCCAACCGCTCAGCACGGTATGGAAAAACTTAGCCACAGCCATCGGCGAGAGTGCCACCGCTGCAAAATCCACCATCTCATTACGCACTGTCTCAGGATTGAATGCCATGCCCACCGGATATTGCATCCAAGCGTTGGCAACCAGAATCCACCATGCAGAAAGTGTTGCACCGATACCTGTCAGCCATGTAGATGCCAGGTGGAAACGTTTACTTACTTTGTTCCAGCCAAAGAACATAACGGCAATGAACGTTGCCTCCATAAAGAAAGCCAGAATACCCTCGATGGCCAGCGGAGCACCGAAAATATCACCTACAAACCAAGAGTAATTACTCCAGTTCGTACCGAACTCAAACTCCAGAATCAATCCCGTAGCAACACCTACGGCGAAGTTAATACCGAAAAGCTTCATCCAGAACTTTGCCGTGCGTTTCCAGAATTCCTTACCTGTGACTACATAGAAAGTCTCCATGAGCCCCATAATCATAGCCAGTCCTAATGTAAGAGGAACAAAAAGCCAGTGATACATGGCCGTCAGTGCAAATTGCGCCCGCGACCAGTCGATTAGCGAAGTGTCAATGTTTTCAAACATACCGTTTTGATATTAAAATATTTATGGATTTGCGCGTTTAATCAATTCTTCCCCTACATATTGCTGCTTCTCCTGAGGGGTCTTCTCCTTTAAAAAAGAAGGAAAGAAAAAGAGTTTCAAAATAAAAAACATAATAAACAGTTTAATAAGAATAATGGCCCAAAGCGTCCGGCCAAGGGTCATCTCACGGAAACCGTCCCGATAGAACGTCCATATACGAACTAACAAAGTATTACTCATAGAAACTTATCTTAAACTTGTAATTATTACAAAGAAAAATACTTTATCGGTAAAAAACAAGTTTTTGTCCATAGAAATGTGCGGGGAATCTATATTTATTGCCGATAAAAGCAATGTCCCCTACATTTGCAGTAACAAATTAAACCGCAAAAAGGATGAAACAACGAGTAGTATATTTAGCAATTAGCTTATTAGCGACCTCTTCATTGACCGCTCAGGAAGCAAAGAAATGGACTCTGAACGACTGCATTGAATACGCTTTGGAAAAGAATATCCAGTTGCAACAGGATAAAATTTCATTGGAAGAAAGTGATGTGGATGTAAAGACTGCGAAAGCAACCCTCTTCCCCAGTCTATCGTTCAATACCGGACACAACGTAACAAACCGTCCGTATCAGGAAAACAGCAGTACTGTAAACGGCACTGAAATTATCAGCAGCAACAGCAAAACTACTTATAGCGGCAACTACGGACTAAATGCTCAATGGACAGTTTGGAATGGGAACAAACGCATAAACACAATCAAGCAAAAAAAGATGAGCCGCGAAATAGCGGGACTTACCGTAGCACAAACGGAAAATTCATTGCAAGAACAAATCGCACAAGTGTTTATCCAAATCCTGTATGCCGATGAATCGGTGAAGATTAATGAGAATACCTTGCAAGTGAGTCGCGCCACTTATGAACGCGGTGTAGAACTCTTCAACGAAGGAAGCATCTCCAAGGCCGACCTTGCACAATTGGAAGCTCAGGTTGGTAATGACCAATATCAACTGGTTACAGCCGAAAGTTCGCTCCGGGATTATAAGTTACAACTCAAACAACTGCTCGAACTGGACGGAACCGAGGAAATGAATCTTGTTCTCCCCACTTTGACAGACGAACACGTGTTGCAACCTTTACCCGGCCAAACGGATATATATCAGCAGGCACTGGCTTCGCGTCCCGAAATACAAAGCAGCAAACTCAATATCGAAAGCTCAAAGTTGGATATTTCCGTTGCCAAAGCAGGCTACTATCCCACCATCAGTTTAAGTGCCTCTGCAGGCAGTACCACCAATAGTGCCAGCGAAAACGGTTGGGGAAAACAAATGAAGTATGGTTGGAACAACATGATAGGAATTAATCTCAGTATTCCTATCTTTGATAACCGCCAAAACAAAAGTGCTGTTCAGAAAGCACGTCTGCAATACAGCAGCAGTCAGCTCGACTTAATCAATAAGCAAAAGGAGCTTTACAAAAATATAGAAAGCCTCTGGCTGGATGCCGCAAACGCCCAACAGCAATATGATGCAGCCGAGAGCAAACTGAAAAGCAGCCGAATCAGCTTTGATATGGTAAACGAACAGTTCAATCTGGGCATGAAGAATACCGTAGAACTCCTGACCGAGAAGAACAACCTGCTCAGTGCACAGCAACAACGCATCCAAGCCAAGTATATGGCTATCCTGGACCGCACCTTGCTGAACTTCTATGCAGGACAAGAAATAAAGTTATAATACCGAAAATATAAACGTTATACATAGTAATACAGTATGGAAAAGAAGAAAACGATCCTTCTCAGTGCCGCAGTCGTCATGGTTGCAGTCGGCGGTTTTTGGATGCTTGGAAGCTCTGAAGCAAAAAGCACAGTGAGCTTTGCAACAGAAAACGTAAAAAAAAGCAATATCAGCAATTCAATCACTGCTACAGGAACCATCGAACCTGTGACGGAAGTCGAAGTCGGTACTCAGGTATCAGGCATTATCGACAAGATTTACGTTGATTATAATTCTGTGGTAACCAAAGGTGAACTGATAGCAGAAATGGATAAAATCACACTCCAAAGCGAACTTCAATCTGCCCGGGCTACTTACGATGGCAACAAGGCCGAATACGACTATCAAAAGAAACTGTACGAACGCAACAAGAAGTTACACGACAAGCAGCTCATCAGTGATACCGATTACGAACAATATGTATATAACTACGAACGTGCAAAAAGCTCTTTCGATGCCAGCAAAGCCGCCCTTGCCAAAGCCGAGCGCAACCTTTCGTATGCCACCATCACCTCTCCCATTGACGGAGTGGTAACCAGCCGCGATGTAGAAGAAGGACAGACAGTTGCCTCCGGTTTCGAAACTCCGACTCTCTTCACCATTGCTGCCGACCTGACCAAAATGCAGGTAGTGGCAGATGTGGATGAAGCCGATATTGCCGGAGTGGAAGACAGTGCCCGCGTCACATTCACCGTGGATGCCTATCCCGATGATGTATTTGAAGGTTATGTAAGACAAGTACGTTTGGGAAGCACCAACAGCAGTAGCAGCAGTTCCACTACCGGCACTACTACAGTTGTCACTTATGAAGTAGTCATTACTGCCGATAATCCCGACTTGAAGCTGAAACCCCGTCTCACAGCCAATGCCACTATCTATACATTAAACAAAAACAATGTATTGACTGTGCCCGGCAAAGCACTGCGGTTCACACCGAATAAAGACATTGCCAAAGGATATAAAATCAATGACTGCCAAGGAGAACACAAAGTGTGGACACTGGAAGGCAATACTTTTACCGCACATCCGGTTAAAATCGGTATATCAAACGGTACATTGACCGAGATTCTAAGCGGCATCACCGAGAATATGCCTGTCGTCACGGAAGCCGTGGTCAATAGCAATGCCCCTCAAATGGAAGGAGTCGGTGAAAATGGAGAAAGAAGTCCCTTCATGCCCGGCCCTCCGGGAAGCAAGAAAAAAAACAATAAATAAACTTGCACATCAAAACCTATATGCAAAAAAGACAGATGAAAAAGATTATCGAACTTCAAAATATCAAACGAAACTTCCGGGTGGGTGAAGAAACCGTGCACGCCTTGCGCGGCATTTCCTTCACCATCTGCGAAGGAGAGTTTGTCACCATCATGGGTACTTCCGGTTCGGGCAAATCCACCCTGCTGAATACACTGGGGTGCCTTGATACCCCCACCAGCGGAGAATACCTGCTGGACGGCGTATCCGTCCGCACCATGAGCAAACCCCAGCGTGCCATACTGCGCAACCGCAAAATCGGTTTCGTGTTCCAAAATTATAACCTGCTGCCTAAAACTACGGCAGTGGAAAATGTGGAACTCCCACTGATGTATAACTCTTCCGTTTCGGCAACCGAAAGACGGAAAAGAGCCATTGACGCCCTGATATCCGTCGGATTGGGTGACCGCCTGGAACACAAGTCCAACCAAATGTCGGGAGGACAGATGCAACGCGTGGCCATCGCCCGTGCTTTGGTCAACAACCCGGCTGTTATCCTTGCCGATGAAGCGACCGGTAACCTTGATACCCGCACCTCTTTCGAGATTCTTGTACTCTTCCAGAAGTTACATGCCGAAGGACGCACGATTATCTTCGTTACCCATAATCCCGAACTGGCACAATACAGTAGCCGTAATATCCGCCTGCGCGACGGTCATGTGATAGAAGACACGGTCAACACACACATCCTGTCCGCCGCCGAAGCACTGGCCGCCCTGCCTAAGAACGATGAAGACTGACCTTCATCAGCAATAAGAAACAAATTAAAACAATAGCCAATTATGAACGGAACAAACCTATTCAAAATAGCTCTCCGGGCTCTAGCCAACAACAAATTGCGCGCCTTCCTCACCATGCTGGGTATCATCATCGGCGTAGCATCCGTTATCGCCATGCTTGCCATCGGCCAAGGCTCGAAGAGAAGTATCCAGCAACAAATCTCGGAAATGGGTTCGAACATGATTATGATTCATCCTGGAGCCGAGATGCGCGGCGGAGTTCGCCAAGACCCTTCGGCAATGCAGACATTGAAACTGGAGAATTATGAGAAACTCAGCGAAGAGTGCACTTACCTCTCCGGCATCAGTCCCAATGTATCTTCCTCCGGGCAATTGGTGGCAGGGTCAAACAACTATCCCTCCTCGGTAAGCGGAGTAAGCATTGATTACCTTAACATCCGCCAGCTCAGTGTGGAACAAGGCGAAATGTTTTCCGAAAACGATATCCGCACCGCCGCCAAAGTCTGCGTCATCGGCAAGACCATTGTCGACAATCTTTTTCCCGACGGCTCCGACCCTATAGGAAAAGTCATCCGTTGCAACCAAATACCCATGCGTGTTGTGGGCGTATTGAAGTCCAAAGGTTACAACTCCATGGGACAGGATCAAGACGATGTGGTACTCGCCCCATACACTACCGTAATGAAACGATTGCTTGCACAAACCTATCTGGGCGGTATCTTTGCCTCCGCCCTGACCGAAGACATGACCGAAGAAGCGGTGGAAGAAATCACTTCTATCCTGCGGCGAGAGCATAAGCTGAAAGCCACCGATGATGACGATTTCACCATTCGCACCCAGCAGGAGCTGAGCAGCATGCTGAATACCACCACCGACCTGATGACCACACTGCTCGCCTGCATTGCCGGCATCTCGCTCGTGGTAGGAGGTATCGGAATCATGAACATCATGTATGTTTCCGTTACCGAGCGTACACGCGAAATCGGCCTGCGAATGTCAGTCGGAGCACGCGGTGTCGATATCCTTTCACAGTTCCTCATCGAAGCCATTCTGATTAGTATCACCGGCGGTGTGATAGGCGTGATTATCGGTTGCGGTGCCAGCTTCATGATTAAATCAATAGCCCACTGGCCCGTATTCATCCAACCTTGGAGCGTACTGCTGTCTTTCGCAGTCTGTACCATTACGGGAGTTTTCTTCGGATGGTATCCGGCCAAGAAAGCGGCAGATCTTGACCCGATTGATGCCATACGTTATGAATAAAACAATTTAGCGCCACACCATTCTTCTCGTTTCATGACTGCGGGAAAGTAGCCCACAGACTTGAAACGAGAAATTTATCGCTACGATAAGATAAATTTAATACCTTCTGCATCCTATTTTAACCCTGAACTTTTTATCTTTGCCTATTATGAAACAAATATTCTCTCAACGTCGCCCGCTGGAGCCGGCCATACATATCGTCAGCTGGTTGCTGATATTCGGCTTTCCACTTGTTTTTGCAGACAGAGGAAACAGCATGGACTGGCATCAGTTCCTACGCCACAGTTGCGTCCCCCTCTGCTATTTTCTGATATTCTACATCAACTACTTATGGCTGGTACCACGCTATCTCTTCAATGACGAGATGCGAAAATACATCATCGCCAATGCCATCCTCATATTTTTCTCCTCATTGATGCTTCACTTGCTGCTGGAAGCCTTCAGCACTCCTCCACCCGAGGAATTTACCCGGCGGATGCCTCCACGCTGGATATTCTACATACGCGACATCGTGCTGATGATATTCGTTGCCGGACTGGGAGCTGCCATCCGCACCAGCCTGCGATGGAGACAAGCGCAAGAAATGCTGCTGGAAGCCGAACGGCAAAAGACGGAAGCGGAATTGAAGAATCTCAAGAACCAATTGAACCCCCATTTCCTGCTCAACACACTGAATAATATCTATGCACTGATAGCATTCAACTGTGACAAGGCGCAAGAAGCGGTTCAAGAACTGAGCAAATTGCTCCGACACGTACTTTACGACAATCAGCAAACCTTTGTTCCATTGGAGAAAGAGCTTAACTTTATCCGTAATTACGTGGCACTGATGCGCATCCGGCTGCCTCAGCAAGTAGAAATAAGCCTGCATCTGGAAACCGATCCGGGCAGTTCGTTACTCATTGCCCCCTTACTCTTTATTTCTTTGATAGAAAATGCCTTTAAACACGGCATCAGTCCTACAGCTCACAGCTTTATCAGCATCGCCATCACCGGGAATACAGATGGCACGGTACGCTGCGAAATACTAAACAGCAACTACCCCAAAACCGGACAGGACAAAAGCGGCAGCGGCATCGGACTGGAACAGGTAAGCAAACGATTGGAACTGATTTATCCCAAACATTATGAATGGGAAAAAGGCATCAGTGCAAACGGTCAGGTTTATTCTTCTATATTAACCATTCAAACCAAAAACTTATGATACTGAATTGCGCCATAGTAGATGACGAACCTTTGGCTCTGGAATTGTTGCAAAGCTATGTGGAAAAAACCGCTTTCCTACGGTTGGCAGGCAAATACTCCAGTGCAGTGCAGGCAATGAATGAGATACCCGCACACGAAGAAATTCATATACTTTTTCTCGACATACAAATGCCGGAACTGAACGGATTAGAGTTTTCACACATGGTGAACCCCGAAACACGCATCATCTTCACTACCGCTTTCGGCCAATACGCATTAGACAGCTACAAGGTCAATGCGCTGGACTACCTGCTGAAACCGATCAGTTATGCCGATTTCCTACAATCGGTGAACAAAGCGATGCAATGGTTCGAACTGAAACAAAAAGCCGGAAACAGACCGGAAGAAGAAGTTAATAACGAATATATTTATGTTAAAAGCGATTACAAACTAGTACAGATAGCCCTTGACAAGATTCTATACATCGAAGGACTGAAAGATTACATAAAAATACATATAGAAAACGAACCCAAAGCCATCTTGTCACTTATCAGCATGAAGGCTATGGAAGAAAAGCTTCCGTCAAAGCATTTTGTACGTGTACATCGCTCATTCATAGTGCAAAAAAGCAAAATAAAGGTGATTGACCGGGGACGCATTGTTTTCGGCAAAGAATACATTCCTATTTCCGATAGTTACAAGCAAGAGATACAAACTTATTTGAATAGTCATTCTGTATAAAAAATCTTATTATCAATAGAATAATAAATCAAATTCGTCGATATCTTTTTGCTAAAAACAAATAAATTACCTATATTTGCAGCATAGACAAGGGAAGTTGTGAAACTTCTTAATAGAATAGTTTAGTTAAGTCTAGTTTAGTTTTTGTGTTGTAGTGCCCCACCCCATTAGAGAATGGTTCTGGGGCACTTTTTATTGGAAATCAGCCATTTGAAAATAAGCAAAAAAATAGTATCACCCTCAAAAATGACGGTTTTCGATTGTAAATGCAATTGTAAATAACAATTTTATTGCATTTTAATTGCGCAAAAATGTAAATCTAAATTACAAAAGAACTAAGTAGAACTTAAATATATTGATTATGGCAATGATAAATGCGGTTGTAATAAACAGCCAAAAATTGAAAAGTGGAAAGTACAGGATTAAAATTTCCGTAGCCCACAAAGGAATTACAAGATACATATCTACGGATATGGATATTGAATCACCGTCACTGCTCAAAAACAATAAGGTGGTGAGAGGAGAAAATTCATCTATCTACAACATGAAGATAAAAGCCATTTTAGAAAAATATGAAAAAATCCTTTTGGAAATTGATACAGACGCATATAATTGTCAACAACTGATTGAGATTCTTAAGCGTGGGAAATCAGATAATGCCCAGACATTGAGATGTGCATTAGACAGTTACGTTAAATCATTGGAACGACCGAAATCGGTTAAGCTATACACTCTTGCAGTAAATAGGTTTATAAAATTTATGGGATATGAAGTTATGTTACGTGACATAACTCCGGAAAATATACAGGGATTTAGCAATAAACTTGTTAATGACAAATTAAGCCCAACCTCGATAAACATATACACAACGCTCTTAAAAGTGGTAATAGACTACGCCATTAAGTTAAAGATAGTTGATTACAAGGTTTACCCTTACGAAGTCTATAAAAAGCCATCTGCGAACGTAAGAGACCTGGATATCAGTGTTACAGAACTAAAAAGGATTCGTGATCTAGAAATAGACAGATATAATCTAAGGATTGTTCGTGATATCTTTATGCTGTCCTATTATCTGGCAGGAATGAATATAGGAGATATTTTAGCTTACAACTTTAAGGGGAAAAAGCAAGTAACATATACACGTATAAAGACGGAACACACCAAGGACGGTAATTTGCAGACTTGTTTTTCCATACAACCGGAAGCTAAGGAAATAATAGACAGATACATGGATAAGAGTGGAAAACTTGTTTTCGGACGATATGAAACACGAAGTAAGGTGGATAACCTTCTATTCAGACAAATGCAAAATCTTGCAACAGAAGCAGGGATAAGCAGAAAATTAATATATTATTCGGCTCGTAAGTCGTTTGTGCAGCATGGTTTTGAAATCGGGATACCATTGGAGACACTGGAATACTGTATAGGGCAGTCGATGAAAAAAAACAGACCGATATTTAACTATGTGAAAATCATGTCAAAGCATGCAGATCTTGCCATAAGACAGATATTAGATAATCTCAAGTGAATTGTAAATATAGGTTGTATCAAAAACTGATACAACCTATATAAATGAATAATTATACCAAAAAATAGAGAAATTATTCCTTATTAATTACCAATATTATATTGTTCTATCACAGCAACCATTTCCAAATCAAAGAAAAGGATACGTACACCATCATTGCATATACCGTATTGAGAACTGGGACGTTCATCGGTCCATCCGTTTTCAGCTATGACTAAATCAACGACTTTAAAAATTATATCCAAAGACACAAAGTTTATTTCTCGGTTGATAAAGTCTCTGAGTTCTTCTAATGTTTTCATTTTTTTAGTTTTCTATAAAATCAATCCTGCAACCTAGTGCATACCCTATCTTTGCAAGGATATCTATACCTGTACTATATTTACCAAGTTCTATTCGTGCTATGTGACCCTGGTTTATACTGACCAGCTCTGCCAATCTCGCTTGGGACAATCCTCTTTGCTTTCTAAGTTCGGCAATACGCTTACCGATTCGTTCTCTCTCATCCATCATCTTACAACTGCATCTTCAATCATTGCACTGTATGGCCTTCCCATCCGGTCCTTAACGTTAGAACGTTCCAAGTCGATGGTCAACCCTTCAAGATTAATACCCGCTTCTTCTGCCAGCTCTCTTACATGATCTTCGTCACGCGCAATTGCGTGATAAAGTACAGTTTCATAATGATTCTCTTCGTAGATATTGTATGAGTTCATAATCTTAATGCCGCTTATCCGTTGCCGCCGGTTCTATTGTGTTATTTTGATACTGCAAATATAAATGTTTATCTTGACAATGCAAAATATTACATTAATAAAGTAGGCATGTTTTAAAGCATACTTTTTCATAAACTGAACAAGTTTTTTTATTACATAAAAAATTCATTCGCCTTATCTTCAAGCCTTGAAATAGTACCAACGATATAACGCATTGTCATTTTCACATCATTATGCCCCATGCGTTTAGCTATCTGAACCAGAGGAACATCCAATTCCGCCAAATTAGTAGCAAAGCTCCTTCTAGCCGTATGGGAGGCTACAAACTTCCACTTCTCCCCTACTTCATATTTACCTTTTCTAAAAATTCTCATTTGTTCATTTATCCCGACCTTATAACAAATGGTACGGATAGTCTCGTTAAAAACGCTGTCCGCATAAATGTGTTTCCCTGCAACAAGAAGTAGCTTTCGTAAAATAGGTTTAGCTTCAACTGTCGTTTGCACTTTGGTTTTCTGACTTACATAAGTGAGATACTTTCCATCTATATTATTAACCGTCATATTGATTACATCCGAATGTCTTGCACCTGTATAACATCCGCATAAGAACTGAGCCAAGATAATTTTTTCCTTATCATTTATGGGGCAATATTCTTCCAACTTCTTTAAATCACTTAAGTTAAGATACACCCCAACCGAAGGAATAGATTTTAAAGTCATTCTCTCTGCAAAACGTGGATAAGGTAGATTTATCTCGTCTTTTGCGTCATTCAATACACTCTTTAACATAGAAAGATAAGTTTTAGCACTGCTTTGCGCAACTTGAGAAAACATATCTACAATTAAATCAATATTTTCCTTAGTAAAATCACTCCATTCAGGAACGTGGCCGAATAACCGTTCAAGCCGTTCAATCATGCCGTAGTATTTGGGATTCTTATAAACGAATTTTCCGACAAAAGTTCGTTTCCAGTCTCTAATAATTTTTATAGCATTCCCTGTTTCATTTAATGATACGTTGTACAAATTTGGTAATACTTCTGCATTTTTCATATTAGTCAGTCCCGCAAGACTTAATTTCCCTTTAAAAACCTGTATGTTAATATTTTCCAAAGTCATAATTATTGAGATTTTAATATTATTGTTATTTTAATTCTATATACTTTAATGATTATCGTTAAAACTAGCGACAACCCCTCCCATTACAGAAAAAATTAATATCACAGGAATTATCCAATAATTGCCACTGCATCCGATTAATAGAATTATGATAATCCATATAAGTAAACCTATCGCCATATTATTCCTCCTTAATTAAATTTATTCGTTCATTCTTACCTATCGCCTACCCGGCAGCCGTATTACTGCCGGGGTGTCATAAGATGATATGTTGGCAAAAGCCCCAACAATGTATCTATGCTAATTGTGGCAATATATTTCTTTCATTGTCTTAATTCTCTAAACGAAACCGTTTCAAAATCACTCTTAATAATCTCTATCTGTACAGACTTCACAAATCGGTTTAACTCCTTGCGAATATTCTTCATTTGTTCAAATGATACGGTTACGATATTTCCAGCAACTAACAAGTTGCGCAAAATGTTGTCTAATTCTTTACGTCTCATAATCTAATGTTTTTAAGTTAATACTATGATTTTATTCAGCGGCAACAAGTTTTCCACCTTCCACTGTAATAAATCGTATTACGGGTCTCCTCCCCAATAGATAAGAGTCGCCGAATAATGTATATCCGCAAAAACTATTATACTTTAACGAATTTTTCCCGACTGTTTTAGATTCTCCGTTATGGAACACCGTATCTCCTTGTCTAATCTGTGAGATATGCACTTTCTCACATTCGAATAAATGCCCTTCCTTGTTAATGGGCCTTGCTATTTTTCCCATACTAGTTAATGTTTTTAAGTTAATAAATAGTTCCTAGTGGCGGTGTTGCTCCGCCTTCCTACATTGGTTAATCTTGTTCTATCGTCCACTCTTTTTTTACGAAGCCTTTAAAGCTGCCAAACGATTTTCTAAACGCTGCTAACGCTTCTTTCTTCGTCTTGCCGTAATAGCAATAACGCGCCCCATTGTGAAACTCTACTGTTAACTTATATTCTTTCATATCTTTAAAATTTATCTGATTCATCACTTTTGTTTATAAATTCGCGTAGCTTATCCCTGTCGGTGCCGGAAATGAATATCACGGCACCGAATAACAAAACCAACAAAACCATATTCAGCTAATTAAATGACCGTCTTTAATCGTCCGTTACCATCCGTAAACCCGTTAAGTGTTTCCGCCTCTTTTTCGGCTTCTTCTTTTGTTTGGAAGAATCCCACCGGGCAATTATCCAAGGTATCTATAACGTACCAACCGCGTTTAGGCTTGTTTTCCGTTATGTATCGTTTCCCTTTTACTTTTTTCTCGTAAAATTCTACGTTCTCATCCATTGGGGTGTAATATGATGAAACGCTAAGCGTGCCCGATTCTATTTTGTTATTAAACTCAATTATACCGGGTAAATCGTTTTTTAAACTACTTTCCACGCTTACACCGTCATAGGTTACGCCGTACTTACGTTCCCCATCCGTATATACATTAAAAACATCTCCCGGTTGTATGTCCGCGCGTACTTTCGCGATGGTTATGATTCCCGCGCCTTCAATGTTGTAATAGCGCACACCGTTAAAGTTGTCCGTTTCGGTTAGATGGATATTTTCAAGCGGTAACGCTTCGTTAGTGTTTTCATCCGCTTCTTTTTCCCTATTTGCAGGTGTGAGCAATTCCCGCACCTTGTCCGCCTGCTTCTTACTGAATATCCAGCCGGCACGCTTATTCCCATTATAGCTTAATGATGGGTTAAAACGTCCGCCCAATTCTTTTAAATGCTCTTTGATCGCTTTTGTATCGCCAAACACAGCAACCGCCTTTTCTGAATACTCCACAACCTCAATACCTTCAACCGTCACGGCTTCCACTTCTTTAGCTTCCTCAACCTTTTCAGGCTTAACGCTGCTTTTCTTTGCCTTCGGTTCTATAACCTTATATTCATCACTCACTTTTATGCTTAAATAAAAATTAGTATCAAAATAGTCTTGCATGCCGTCCGAATCATCGTAACGGAAAGAACTTGCATAAGTCGTAACAGCGTCCAGAACCTTAAATATTTCCGGCGTTAACTCACCTTCCCATCCTTTTACGGTGCTCATTGTGGACATATAACCACGTTCCGCGCTTCTTGATCCTTCAATGAAAGGAACACAAGGACCGGATTTTAATTCGATATACATTGAATCAGTGTACATGCTCCATTCAGAGCGAACAGAGAACTTAAAGCCCGGGAAATTCTTCTTGGCATAGGCTCTAACCTTTGCGGCGATTTCCTTAGTACTTAATTTGCTGTCATAGTTTGAGCCGGCCCAACCATTTGCGGTGTAGAAATTAATCGCTTTCTTGGCTTCTTCAATTCTTTGCGGCTCGTCAAAATATTCAAAATCGAAACTTTCGTAGCTCTCGCACTCATAGCCCAAAGTATCACAAAAGAAGTTACGTATATCCCCGCTCTCGTTATCCATGAAAGCGTATTTACCTTGTTCAAGTTCTACACACTCGTATGGGCATCTTTTAACCGCACTTTCCAATGTCTTGTACTCCTTGCTTGTTACGATGGTGTTGTAAGTCTTCATAATGATATAATTTAAATTGTTAATAATTCAAACTTTACAGCGTGCGGATATTGATTAATAAAGAATTACGGCTATATTTGCAGAATGGAATTAAAAACCGATTGGGGGTAACTCCTTACATTACCCCCGGTTTGGCAAACTCAATTATAAGTTAATTATAACTATTACTTTGAGCTTCCAAACCTTTACGGAAAATCTTATTTCCATAACTTAACCGGTTTTAAATGGCTAATGAAAGTTAGCCGCTTTCGGTGGATTATTCCACCTATCCGGGTGTAGCAGGATTCCAACTGTTACACCTTTTTTTTATAACCGCATCAACAAATCAAAAATTAAATGGGAGAATATTTGCAAGTAAGAAGTTAAAGAAGTATTTTTGACTCCGATTTGAGAGTACTTACTTTAAGTATTCCAACTTACGAGAGTCTTAACATTGCCGTGGTAAGGCTCTCTTTTTATTCCAACATTTAAAAACACGCTTTTGGAATTAACATAAAAAAGAAAGAGTATAATATAGTGAATTATCGCTGTTTCTTTCCCTTCGTTTTTCCCAACACAAATATACAACATATTTACATAATTACAAAACAAAATAGCAAATATTTTCTTAGTAAATAATAATATTCCATATGTTGATAAACATATATTATGCCACACAAAGCCATTTTAAATAACTATAATACAACGTATTAGAATATTATGTATATAATATTCGGCAAGCATCACACCCACCCCCCCCGATACGATTGTAAACAATAATCGCAATCATATCAGCTCGATTTTTTTATTTATTTTTTTTTATTTTTCTTTCCATTTTGTCTTTAATTGTTTCCATTGGAAAATATAAATCTACAATAAATTAATTAGGTTAGTTATGTAGTTTCATTCTTCATTCTCTGTATAATTATTTGTTTATATTACATTATATATTCTATTTATTGATAATAAGTTATGCTTTATTTTGCATATTATGTATATATTCTATATTTTTGTGTAGTATATAAGTAGTTATAGTGAATTTATATATTTATTCCCTATCCTACGTATTATTCACTTATTTTTTTATAACTAATTATTTATCAGCGCGTTTATATGAACAGTTACTATGACCGTATTCTTCATTTAATCGTCACTAAACTATACACGTTATCTGACGATAGCCTATTTGCCGGTTGTTCTGCCGGTTCAGACTACGCAGAGGCTTCTATGCGTGTAAAGAGTTTAGTTTTTAATGTAATGCCTTCAAGTGATTTTCGTTACGTTCACGGCTGCTATTATCTTTTTACAGGCGAGATATATGAAGCTGTGAACCCTGAGATAATATGTAAGGCAGTGGAGGAATGGCTTATTAAGGTTCATGTTTCTCCTAAAGTATTACATTTTTCCAGCAAGAAATTCCAGTCTGAGGCTCTTTTGTCGATAAGGATAAACAATCCTTTTTGCCCGATGTTTCATATCAAAGCTTACCAAAATGGTGTTGTTGATTTTACGGATGGAAAACTTCGTCCTTTCAGTCCTGAATTTCATGTTCTTTATAAACACCCGTACAAATACGATCCTTCGGCAAAATGTCCCATGTGGCAGAGCTTTCTTCGTACTGTCCTCCCTGAAAAAGACAGTCGTTTAATATTGCAAATGTATTTAGGTCTTTGTACTTATGACAGGGGAAAGATGATTGACAAGGTTGAGAATTGTCTTATGCTGTTTGGGACCGGGAGCAATGGTAAGTCTGTCATATATGAGACTATAACCGGCATATTTGGTAGAGAGAATGTATCTTCTATGGGGCTTCTGTCACTTATCCGGGGAGGAGATGAAAGGCTTAGGAATGTGGCTCGCATAGATGGGAAACTCGTAAATATGTGCCCTGAAATACAGGCCAAGGACATATCAGGATATGAGGATGCTTTTAAGACATTATGTTCCGGAGAGATGGTATACGGAAGAAATATCGGTGGTAATGTTTACGAAGTCCGTAATGTCCCATGGATGATATTTAATATGAATAACCTTCCAAAAGCTTCAGATTCTTCGTATGGGTATTTCAGAAGATTTCTGTATGTGATATTTGAGAATGTAATACCGGAAGAGATGCAGAACAAGCATCTTGCAGATGACCTAAGGCAGGAATACCCGGGAATATTAAATTGGATTATAAGAGGGGGTAAATATTTAAAACAGAGACATTTTGTTTTTCCCAAGAGCGAGAACAGTGAAAAGCAGAAACTGCTTGTTATGGGAGAAAGCAATATAACTTTCTCATGGGCTTTCGCACGCGGTGTAAGACCTTCGGCAAATGCCAAGGGAGAACTTTCCACATGGATAAGGGCATCTGACATGTACGATGACATGGTACGTTATGCAGATGCTAACGGATTTGAAAGCGTGAGTACTCAAGATTTCGGAAGGCAACTTACTAAGTTGGGATTTGGCAAGTTAAACAGAAGAAGAGACTCAAAAGGTATGTTGTACAGAGTATATGGATGTAGCGATACGGAATTAAAGTCCCCTGTTCCTGTTGTTGCCGATATGGAGATGGACTTTAATGAATACAACGGAAACGTGGAATATGATGCAGAAGACTTATAAAACAATAAAAATATGATAACAATACATAATATAGGATTACTTAGCCGATATTCCCCTCCTTGTAGTATAAAATATGGTTACAATATAGGTTCATTAGCTGTAAAATATGGTGTTATGGACATAATAAATCTTCCGGAAAAAGAACAATTGAATATTTTTTTAGAAATTAACTCGAATAATGGAAGTATTATAGTTATGCCTCATGGCGATAGTTTTTTAAGAAGAACATTTATTGAAAAACTGCTTAATGACAACGGATTTATAAAAAACAAATATTTAAGCATCACTTTATGTACAAACATACAAGAAAAGGAAATCAAATATAGAGTTATTAATCACATAAAAAAATTATAGACATGAAAAACGGAGAAAAATTACAAGTCCGCAACTGGATTGTAGAAAAAATTGAGATGGATGGCACGGATTATATGGAGGTACGCACTATAGGTGGTGAATTTCGGGTAATGTATCGGATGGACCATATTATATACAGTATGTTGGATTCTTTAGAAGAAGAGAACAAAGACTCATTGGCTGTGATATTCGGAAATATAATGGCAGTAGCTACAGTCATAGATGCGGATTTTCATCATGATGTAATTGTTGCCACTCAGTCATTAATAGATCGTATAAATCATAGTTCCATATCAAATGAAATTGAGACTGAGGAAGAAAGTCAGAATATAATTTCAGAGATGAAAGCAGAATATGAAGCAACGAATGGATTAGATGATAGAACCAGCGAATGATATTGTAGGGCGTAAATACGCCCTCATACTACCTGACATACAATCCCCTACTTTTATCTGTTCTAGCCCCATGAATCATGTCCCGAGTTTCCTCCACTGCCTCTCTTATTTTGTCGTTACTGTCTGCTGTCCTTTTTGTATTGTCGGCAATACTCTTCAAATAAGTCAACTGCGATTCCGCTAGTATATTGCTTCTTTCCATCAACCCGGAGTGCTCATCAAGATAGACAGTTATATTATTGAGTACCGTATTGTAGTCGATTGTTCCTCCGTTCTGGTAATAGTTGGAAACAGCATTCTCTATCTTTCCCCTTTGTTCCTGCGGATAGTTGGCGAAACGCTGTTCCAGCAACAGACGGATTGCGGACAAATCGCTTCTCATGGCATTGGCGTAAGATGCAAGGAGGTCGGCTTGGTCCTCGGTTATACCCTTAATACCCGCACTTAACCCACTTCCACCGCTAGAATTTGTACCCCATTGTTTATTTATGGCCTCCGCCTCCTTTACCATTTGATCTATAAGATTGTTCTTTATACTGTCAAGCTCTTTACTTTCATAATCAGACAAAACACCATCGCTCATGTAATTCGCCCATTTCTCATACCATTTACGCATTTCCGGCATATAGTTTTCTACATACATGGCTTTAATGAGTGCTTTGCGCATATATTCTGACATATCATCCGCAATATCTTCTGCTCCCTTCTCCACATCATACAGAGATTCAAGAATATCATCAGAGAAAGAGTCCCATGCGACACCTGTGGCATTTTCCATTTTTTGTTCAGTAACTTCTGCAATATCCTCAATGCTGTCCGCTATTTGTTCGGCATATTTTCTTGTATCCTCATCTAGTTGTGCCCAAAATGAAGGTGCCTGTTCCTGTAATTCAGATAACTGTTCTGCTGTAAGCTCAAACAAGCCGGACATACGTCCTCCCATAAGATTGCGGAACTGGTCTACAGACATGCCTAAAGCTTTTGCTGCTTGTACCCATCCTTCCCAACTCATATCTTTTACCTCATTATATCCAGCGGTATGGGATTTCCAAGAGCCACCGGAACTTAAGTACATTTGCCCTAATTCCCGTGCAGCCTCAGTTTGAGCCTCTATCATATCCACAGCCTGTTTGTACGCTGCACGCGCATTCTCTCCGCTTAACGCCTCCGCAAGCTCCAACTGTTTTTCTATGACTTTATCCATTGTCTGAATATAAGCATCATAAATCTTTTCTGCCTCTTCATATTTTTCCGTGGAGTTGTCACCGCCAAAAAAATTCATTATCTTGGTGGCTATCTGTAAAGCTGCGGACGCAATAGCAAGAATTACAGATGCTTTTTCCACTGTGGCAATTGCTTGAGCAGTAGCTTCCGACACTCCCTTTATATTATCCGCTGATATCGTGCCCAATGAGATAATCGAATTTATCATTGAAAGAGTGGTAGCAGTGATACTTCCGGCGGCTGAAATCACATCCCCGACAGCACCGCCCACTGCATCTCCTATCTCATCAAACTCCTTTTCTACCTTGGAAAGGACTTTATAAAGTTCCTGCCAGTCCTTCACACTGCGTTTGTCCGGTGATGTATCTTCCTTGTCACCGGGTTTGGGTAGCTTCTCCCTCAACACATTTACTTTCGCCCGCTGTACAGCCAGATTGGGGTTATTAGGGTTCAAGAACTCCATCCGCTCAAGTTCCTGTGAAGCCGCTATAAGAAGCTGTTGTAATTTTTTTAACGATAAATTTGCAATGCCATCAGCCCACGCCTGAAAAGACGTTTCACGCTCGGCAAACTCCATGTCTATTGCTGCAAGAGCTTTATTGCGTTGATATTCTAGTTCCTGTAAATCCTCTTTGCCGGCTCCCGCTTTCTCCAACCGTTCCCGGTCTTCCTTAAACTTCCGTTCGGCTTCAAGACGTTTGCTAATATAACCCTGGTACTTGGAAAGAATATCCTTATAGAATTGTGCAGTCTCATTTATCTGCCTTTCCTTGGTGTAATTCCCTATCATGCCGAATATGGAAGTATCAACATACACAGAGGAAGGGTCAAAACTCTTTTTTTTATAGTTTTTATCCTTTTCGGCTTTCGCATCCTCCTCGGCTTCAAATACTTTTCTCGCAAGTTCTTTTACCTTATTGATATAATCATTCTTCTGCTTTTCCAAAGCCTGCAATTCTTTCTTGTTGTCGAGATTCCGTTGTGCTTGTTCTTTCTCAAATCCGTCTTTCATGGCATTGATACGTGCTTGTGCCGCCTGATTTTCCAAATCAGTTTCCATTTGTATTCGTTCACGGGTTCCTTTCTCACGAAGTTCGATAACTCGGTTCATCTTATCTGAATAACTGTTGATATCTGAGTTGGATGAATCTAATGACTTGTTGTATTCATCCATGAAAGATTTAATAGCTTGCATTCTCTTCAAAGCATCATTTTTATCTCCCGGCTCAAGGCTTTCTTTTGAAATTTCTTCAAGTGATTTATATTCTTTCCGTAATCTACTGAGATAATCTATCGACTTCTCATCAACAGCAGGTTGAAGCCCCACATAAGCAGAAAATTTTTCTTTAGCTATGGTTCTCCATTCCGCTTCTACTTTACTTAATTCTGCAATTTCCGCTTCAATTCGTTTTACTTCTTCTTCCTGTCCAGCATCCCCATACACTTTTTTCTTAGCCTCTAGCAATTGCAAATATCTTTGTTTAAGTCTCGATATAGCTTCTACGGGTATACTCTTTTTCTCTTTTTCATATGCTTCCTCAAGCTCCTTTATTTTAAGCCCGTAAATAGTAGTTGTTCCCATTACACTTTTCAAAGTATTCTCAAACGCCTTTGTCTCATATTCCATCTGTGCATTAATGGAAACAAGTTCTCGAAAGCTATTAACAGCATCTTTTGAGTACACATTAGGATGCAGACTAACACCTATTTCATTAGCCTTATTCTCTATGTATTTTATAGCCTTATCATATCCTCCTACCAAGCCAGCGGTTATTCCTGATTTTATTTCCGTTTGAATTACAGCCGCCAATGTATTTGCAACTCCATCAGACAGCCCAAATCCCTTTTTCAAAAAAGCAATACTCTCTTTATATGTATTCAACTCTTGTTCTGAATACTTTTCTGATATTTTGGCTAACCCTTGTTGGCGCGCAGTTTCTAGTGCTTTATTTCTCAATGCTACTGTTACTTGATTTATTTTCTCTGTCAAATATTGATAAGCATCAGCTTCATTTTTCAGATTCCCAATATATTCCCCATACCTTGACTGAATTTTATTAATAATATCATTATATTCAGAACTACCCTTTACTGTTTTATTTAACTGTTCGACTAGGCTCTTATAACTGTCTATTTCACTACGTACAGCTTCACTTTCTTTTATTGCTATATCTCGCAATTCATTTTTTAAACGGTTTGCTTCTTTATATGAGTTGTATAAATATGTGCTAAGTGCGACCACACCGGCAATAAGAATGCCTGTCCATCCAGCAGCCCCAAGGCTGGAAAATGCCATTTTTAATTTTTGAAGATTAGTTAATAACCTTATTGCACCTTGGTTAACCTTATTCTGAGCCATATTATTGGCATACGTAGCTATAGTATTTGCGTTTACTGCTCCTGTTAAGGCTATTTCACGAGATATAGCTAGTGCTCTTAAAGCATTGGCTGTTATCATGACACCTTTGTATGCACCATAAGCAGCTATAACAGAAAGTAACATATTCAAAAATATTCTCCATTTATCTGTAAAGGCTGTAAGCATATCTAGCCCGCCTCCAAGAATCTCATTATTACTTTCTGCAATAGTGCCCAGCATCATTTCATAGCTGTCTACTAATTTGGCTAATTTACCTGAAAGAGATTCGGTCAGGACCTCCTGCATATTATAGAACTTTCCTCCTTCATTGGTCAGCTCCCAAAGAATATCCTTTACCATGCCGAAAGACACTTCTCGCTTGGATATCTTTTCAAAAACCTCTCCTGCACTTACTACACGTCCTTCCAATTCTGTGAACTTCTTAGCAAGCTCATCAACTAATGGGATACCTGCCTCTGTGAACTGCCTTAATTCCTGACCACGCAAGAACGCTGCACTTCTCACCTGCCCATAAGCCAAAATAATACGCCCCATATCTACTCCCAAACCCGCAGAAATGTCAGCGAGACGTTTAGTCGTTTCATACATTTCTTCGTATGGGATACCAAATGCCGCAATCTGTTTGGTGAATCCCATTAATTCACGGAAATTGAATGGAGATTCAACGGCCAGTCCCTTTATCTGCCCGAATATCTTATCCGCTTTTGCAGCATCTCCAAGCATAGCGTTAAGTGCAATATGCTGTTTCTGAAATTCGCCACCAATTTCTATCAAAGAACGCACGAAACGTTCTGCCTGATAAACAGAATAAATATTAAGGAGTTGATTCTGTAACTGACCGGCTAGGCGTGATTGATTCCCCATTATACTGTTCCCACGTAGCATAGACGCATTGTGCCTTTCTGTTGCACGTTGCCCTGCCGCTTGTGCATTGGCAAGCCTTTGTTGTGCTAAAGCCGCTGCATTCGCCATACGCTGCTGCACCTCAAGCATACGCTGATGCCTTAAGTCTGCTGCCGTAGTTGCAGCTCCTGTACTACCTACCCCAATAGGCTTTACATTAATGTTCAGCGTTTTACTACGAATCTGTGTCTGCAAATCTTTTATAAACTGGTCAATATTAGATGCGGTAAGTTTTATCTTCATGCCTCTCTGCTCCAATTTCTTTTCCAGTTTCTTAAAATCTTCATCCGTCATATCTTTTATGCGCATGGAGAAGAATAAATTGCCCAAGTCTGCCATAATATTACTTTGTGTTTGTGCTGAAATAAAAAAAGAGCCTGTCAAGAATAGGGATTCCCAATCTTAACAAGCTCTTTGGCTTTATAATAACTATGCAAATATAGTTATATTTTCTACGTTTTTACAGAAAAAGCAATCATTTGCAAGATTTTATAATCAAAATAAATCTTTCAAAGTATTGTATTCTTTGTTTATCCCTGAAAGGATTTCCAAATACCGGTATGTGGCAGCTTGAATCTCTTCCATATATACAGGTACTTCATCATTATCCGCAACACATTCCTGTATGTATTGCAAAAGATATGAGAAATTCATCTGTGCGTTTTGGCAATCGTTTATCAGGCATCCGATAGCACCGTAAAGAGGTGAATTGCTGAACGCATCCCATTTTTTGGCTTTGTCACTATTGGATTCACGTTCTTTCTTCAAAACAGCCAATAAGTCAACATAATCGTTTATGGATTTCTGCAAATCCCTTGAAAGCACTCTGTTCTTTGCTTTAATTTCATTAAGTTCTTCTACACTTATCGTGATTTTCTGATTATGATATAATGATATTTCCATTTCTAGTAAATTTAGTGTGTAAAAGGTCCGCCCACCTCATAAACAAGGTGGGGAAATTTTATTAATATGTGATTTTTAAATTAGGCGGCTGGATTCATCTCACCTTTTATCTGCTTGATGGCTTTCTTCACGTTCCAATCATTTTCATATAGAGCAATAATGAAACGCACACCTTTGGTAGTCCATACTGTATATACACTTGTTCCTGTCGAACCGTCTGAACGTGTGAAGGTCTGTGTGCGAGTGGAATGCATACCCCACGATGAATAAGGAGAGTGCAACAACCATTGACCAGATTGTTTATACAGAATACCGAGTTCTTTTAGTTTCTTGTTGAGTTTGGGTGCTTCCATGCCGATTTGTTTGGCAACTTGCGTGGTGGTCTGCGTGTTCACACTCTGTAAGTGGTTGTCGTAGTAGTTGACTTTCGGTGCAGCTTTTTTGATTTCCGTGTCTTGGAGTTCGATAGTTTCTCTCTGCTGCTCTGTCTCCGCTTCCAACTGCTTCATGCGCTCTTCTTTACGCTTGATTGTAGTCTGTGCAACAAGTAGTGCTTTCGCCATGATTTCTTCAGGAGATTCTTCTTCGGTAGTGGCGATGTAGCCGCCTGTCTTGCGGATGGCAGGAAGAACTTCACCACATACCCAATCCTGAAAAGGTTCTGCTTGTGGCTTGTCTGAACGCATAATTAACTTGTAGATGTTCTTTTCGTTAATATAAGCGATTCGCTGAACACCTCCTTTTGTAGGGGTATCGGTTAAAACGACACCCTTTTGGTCTAACCTTGACTTGCAGTCACTTACATTTTTAATATCAAGTATTCGACACACGTCTGTCAAACAAAACAAAGGTTCTTCACTTGTACCAGCGGTACGGATTTCCCCAAATGAGGGGTTGCTGAAAATTTGAATTTCTTTTGCCATATTGAAGGATTTTTTGGCATTGTGCGCGGAAGGACAAAAAACGGCAACTCCGCACTTACCCGTTATCCTTCACCTACCATAGGCAGCGGAAGCATTAACTTTCCGACACGGGGTTACGTAAGTTGCCGTATATGTATAGCAGCAATCTTGCAAGCATAAAAAACGCCCGCTCGAAAAATATCGGCAGGCTCGCACGCTTGCCTATGGATATGTGAAGGATGCTGCAAATATAGTAACAAATTCATCAATGCCAAACGAAAAGCCTAACATTTGCAGCAAATATAGTTATTAAGATTTATATATAAGTATATATACAAAGAAAATATAAGTACTTATGCTGTAGAACATACAATTAAGCCGTTTTGAATACTAGCAACGAGCAAACTCCAATGCCACATCTTCGTGCATCCAAGTGCCACCATTATCTCCATACACAACTCTCACTAAATCAGACGAGAGGATTTTCTTCACCTCGCTTAAAGCCTCAATAAACCGCTTGGTCTGTTCTGTTTTCAAGAAGTCTTTAGGTGACTTCCCGAACGGCTTTGCCATTTCAGTAGCGTTGACCATTACCTCATCTCCTTTGTTAAAAGAGATGTTACTTCCATTGTAGCTGAATACCTTGATTTGACTGTTCATATAGATAATACTTTAAAAAGAGATGGGCACCTATCAGTGAAGCCTAATTTGGCAGTCTGCTTCAAAGATAAATGCCCAATAATATTTTAACTACAAGCTACCCGACTGCCAAGAAGAATGAACCTGTTTGAATTTTCTGAAACAAAGATAAGTCTATTTTCTCTTCCGCGCAAATGTTAAAACATTGATAATCAAACACATATAAACAAAAGCAAGAAAGTAAGAGCAGTGAATGTTAATTGCTATACAATAAATTACATGTAAAATAAAAGCAAGCAAGAAAGAATTGAGAAGTGACAAAAATATGTTGCATAACATATTATTAGCATAGGTTACTTGTGCCAACCTTGCGAAAGCGGAGAAAACAATTTATATATTCTATATTTTACAATTATATTTAGTCTAATTACCATATAACATAGGATTTTTCATAAAAATAATTACATAATAAGCCAATAATTACATACTTTTGCAAACAAATATAAATTTAAAATATATTTATAATCATGAAAAAGGTACTATCTTGTATAACATTTTTACTATATCTAACTTGTTCTTTTGCTCAAACAAGAGAAAATGAAAATATTATAACTTTAGAATATAAATCCAAAGTTATTTCTAATGCTAAATATTGGCATAAGGATAACGGAAAATGGAAAAGTCGTTCATGCCATAACTTTCAATTTGAAGAAGGCGTCCAATCTGAAAATTTTAATACTATATTTATTGGAAGTATAAATTCACTAAAGTTCTTATTTATAGATTATTATAAAGCAGAATGGGAATATCCTAATTTAAAATTAGATTGGAGATATTATAGGAAATTACATGGTGCATTAATAACTGATAATGACTACACTTTATTAAAGGATATACAATTAAATAAAGCTGTTAATATTATATCTTCTTTTAATTTTGATATGTACAAAGGTAATAAACATTATTCTTTTCCTTACTTTTTGGATTTAATGAATACGATTTATTCATCTAGCCAAATCTTATACAATAGCTATAAAAAACACGAAGGAGAAGAGTATGCTAATAGAAAATATAAAGAAGAAAATCCACCTAAATATATACTTTGGGTAAAAAGAACAATGAATAACAATAAGGATGTTATAAGATTTTCTGTTTTCCCTGTTTCTTTGGATCTTGGGAAACCTATTTTTACTGATAATTTCTACTTTGAAATTTCATATGAAAAATACATGAATTTATTTAAGGAAGATAAAAGAAAAACATATAAATAGGTTGCGAATATCACGCATAATATGAGCGTGCTGTTTGCCTATAACCTCTGCTATTTCAATGGAGGTCATACGTTTTTGATTTGGGATTAAAATTTCTATAAATAGTATGTAATTATGAAGAAAATATTATTTTTATTGATTGGTTTTGTTATTGCATTATCTTCATTTGCACAAGATCCCCAACATTTAGAATTTAAAGGTATTTCATTAGATGGTAAACTTTCAGATTTTGTTTCGAGACTAAGTAAAGAGGGATTTACATTTAAAGGATATGTAAGAGATTACGTTGCAGTGATGGAAGGCATTTTTGCAGGGAATTATGCCACTATACATATATTGGCAACTCCTAAATCTAAAATAGTGTGGAAAACAACAGTTAATTATAACGAAATAGAATCTTGGAGTTCTTTGAAATCTGATTATTTAAACATGAAAGAATTATTTACTAAAAAATATGGTGAACCTGAAGCACATTATGAGTTTTTCTCATCTCCTTATTATGAAGGGGATGGATATGAATTACAAGCTTTAAGAAAAGAAAAATGTGATTATATATCATTTTACAGACTACCTTTAGGGGGTGTCATCGTTCAAATATCTCAGTTTGGTTATATTCAAATGAGCTATGAGGATAAGATTAATTCTAAGCTAAAAATAAAGGAAGAAGAAAGTGAAGCGTTAGACGATATTTGATAAACAATTCTAACTATTTCAGCCCCGTTCCTCAAGTTCGGGGCTTTTTTGTACGAAAAAAGACACACTATACTAGTGTATGTTTTATAATACACCTCACAATATGGCAAAGACAAACTAAAAAAACTTCCCTTTCCTTGTATAATTACCAAAAGGTTATTATATTTGCACTGTCATAAGACAGAGTGCACAATGTATGATGACGAAGAAGAGCTAAAGGCTCGGATTGAAGCTGCGGAAAAAGACCTTAGCTTCTTTTCTCTCTACTGGGATGACATTCGGGAGACCGACTGGATTTCAGACGAGGAGCTTGAAGGAAGCGTCAATGACGCGTTAGATGACTTAATTGACGCCAAAAACAAGCTGAAAGAAAGTGGTAGCTCCCCATAGGTGGAGCTACCTTTCCCAAGATAACTAAAAACAAAATTACCATGGACGTAAGATTAGAACTTAAGAAATGGAAAGCTGATTTTGCCTTATTGGAAACCAAAGAACAAAAGGCAGAATATGACAAGCGATTTAAAGCCTTCCTCGCATCATTGTCTTCAGCGGAAAGAAAAGAGTTCGCACAGGCGTATAAGGAAGGTGCGAAAGAGGCTATAGATGAAGCTAAAAAAATCTCAAAGATTGTTGACCGTAAACAAAAACTAGACCATATACTTGGATTCGCTTCTATGTCATATATTGCAGAGCATTATTTCGGGAAGTCTCGCCAATGGTTGTATCAACGTATAAATGGCAATATTGTAAACGGTAAGCCTGCCGATTTTACCCCGGATGAATTGAAAACGTTTTCAATCGCCTTATCTGAGCTTGGGGAGCAGCTTAAGCGTGTTTCCATCGCAATATTATAGAATGGAGGATTTTAAGTCAGACAAGAAATGACTTGCAATATAATTAAAGCGGAGAAAAACTCCGCTTTTTATCCTACCTCTGAATCATCATTAATCTCTTCCTGTTTGGGTTTCCTCTTTTTAGCTTTTAAATATAGCTCACATATTTTACAAGAAATAGGTAAATAGAAGTGCACTGTGTTGTCTTCTTCAATAACTTCCTCTTTCTTCATCTGCTGTAAATCTGCAATCTTCATAAGCACATCCGCTTTTTCTTTACCTCTTAAATCTCCAACAGTTTCAACTAAAGCATCTATCACCTCGTCTTTGGAACGAAAACTCGATGTTTTAGCTTTCTCTTCCTCGTCTGTCCCGATACTTGCAGGAACGGATTTTTTATAACCACGGGCAATGGCACGCTCCTTCTTTTGCATATATTCTAAAAAACGCTTGTCCTCTGTAATCTGCATGATTTGGGTATTGTTGTATTCATCAGAAAAAGCGGCATTATACAAACCTACTGCAATATAAGCGTCATTGGGAGTCCAACCCATAATCATAAGATCGGCAACGGCTCTGTGCTGGGCGGTAATAAAAAGGCGTTTGTTCTCCCCTTTGAATCTTGTGGAATATTTCAACATGGCTTATTCTTTTTTTGTTGTTTGTGATGATGAACTATTACTATTTGATGCGTTTTTAGTCTTTGCCTCTTGCAATTTTATCTGATTCAGTAATTCTCTTTCTCCTTCCTCTTTCTTTTCACGTAATATTCTGTCCCACTCCGCATTGGTAGCATAAAGTGTTTCTATTCTCTCCGATGCAGTCTGACGAGAAATGAAACCATTTACCACGGCAGATGCAAGATCGGCAATCACAGTAGAAGAGTTTACATGAACATAGGGTTCCAGCCACCATTTCATGCTAAGATTAGTGAAATCTATAGTCTTTTTCATCTCCACTCCATAACCATAGGAAAATATTTTCACCATATCATTAAGAAAAGATTGATATTCCAAACAATCATTCATAGCCTTCTCATAAGCAGGAGAATATAAAATCTTCAAAGCTGCCGCAGGCAAATCACCTGATTTCAATTCGGGAGGATCAACAATGAATGACTGTGAGAATATCATCTTATATTGTGTATCAAGTTGTTTCATATAGCTGTCTGATGCGGATTGTGCTTGCAGGTATGAGGCTTTATCTTCAGCTGTCATAGAGAGCGATTTAATTGTACCATTCACATCTTTCAATGCATCCAAGTTATCCCCCTCTCCTTGGAATACAAGAATGGGTTCACCATAAGCCTGATTATTGTGTGCCATTTGGGAAAATGACATTTCATAACCGTCTATTGTATCTTGTGACATAGACCAGCAAGCACCATTATCATCACGTTTATATGCCACAGGAATAAATGGGAATCCGTGTGGCTTTTTAGATATCAATATATATCCGTTAATACCAAATATACCTAACAATCTTTCTTTAAGCGTCTTATTCCCTTCGCTCCCTTGCCTGTATCTATATAAATATGTATCATCCCATACTTCCAACCATTCAGTCAATATATCTCCATTTTCATTATAATCTCTGAAAGCACGTGCAAACAGATTTATTTTCCCTGTAACCGAATCGTAGTGTGGGTATAATGTATCACCATTAAGATAAGACAATGTTTTCCAATAATACTCTCCATCTCTCAGATAACCGACAAAGGCACTGTCTCCGGTAACTTTCACTGATTTGGCTGATTCATAAAAAGCTATCTCCATATCCTTTTTAAGCCATCCTGTACGATAAATGGCAAAATCCTCATTCTCTTTTTCGGTTGTCTTAGTGGAATTAAGCTCAAATTGCACATCATTCCCACACAGATGTACAAGATGTTTAACAGTAATTATCTGTTGAAAGGCAAAAGCATAACGAGGAACTAATTCTTTATATAACCTACGTGTGGTTTTCCCTGTATCATTCCCAGATTCATCCAATACAGGAATATCTTCCTCCCTCCAAATATCTGGATAGATAGTAGGGTCATTGATTGCATGTCCCGTAGGATAAAATTCACGAAGAAAGTCCGCTTGTGTTACGATATCAAAATTAATCACATCAGAAGGCATTTCCGCATTTTCCAAAGAAGAAAATCTACCATGTGATATGTAACCATCCGGGCGTATCCTTCGAAATGGTCGCTTTGATTTAATGTCTCTTGTTCTCATGTTTATCTTGTGTTTATTGTTTTACAAATCTCCTTAAAGGATTGACATATCTCGGCAATCTTCTAGGCTTCGTATGATGTTTCTGTTTAATATCAAATACAAACCTCATCAAAAGAGCCTCGATAAAGTCAGGCGAATGACCGACCAATGCTTTCATTTCCGTTTTCTTTATAAGAGAAAAACCTTTGTCGGCCTCCGTCACATTCTGGCGTATAGCCTTCCTTTCTTTATTTAGCACCAATGTAAGAGGAGTATCCGTGAATGAACGTGTGCTTATTTTCCTCTTTAATAAATCTTCTGAAATAGAAATGTCGCAGTTTATCACAGCCTGTGCGAACATATAAGCCGCCTGTGATTTCATATTAGCATAAATATACTTGTATTCATCCGCTACAGATTCCCTGTTATTAAAAGGCACAGATTTAGGGAAGAAACCTTTAAAAGCCTGTCCCAACCCATTAAGGTCATAAGTAAAGTTCTCTTCACGCACATGCCATTCATTGAGTTTTGTCTTTACAGCGTTAACTGCGCCTTTTGAGTTAAACCGGCATACATACAAGTCTTGAATATGATTGCCTATCCATAACCACATGACCATAGCATCTCCACCATCAAAAGCCACGTCACATGATACCCGGCGTACACCATCTCCGGGACAATAAGCATTCTTATAAAAATTTTCCATGTGCTGTAGCTTTATCATATCATCACCTATTGAGCGGTATTTCCAGTTGCCATCTAAATCCCTTGCACGTTGTTCCTCGCTTTGATTTGCAAGATTGGCTAGATAAGTCGGATCGGAACGAAGAAGCTGGACATTATCTGATAGTTTACCTTCAATAAACGCTACAGACTTGATGAACAATTCTTCAGGAGAACCGTATTGTTCGTATTCCTTTCGATAGTATTTTTCAATAATGTGTTTACATTGCTTATATACCTCTTCACGTGTATCTCCCCAATATATAGATGAAACATCTTCTCCGTCCATAAAGCAATAACGGATAATGCCATCACGCTCGGGAATTGGATAACCATCCTCTCCTATCCACCAATCGATAAAACGAGCGACCCACGAATCAGGGTCAGGATTACAAGTACCAATAAAACGATTTATCAAACCAAAAGCATTACGGTTACATGTTATCATGTATTTGAATTTCGGATAGTCCATGTGTGTTATTTCGTCTACGCCAATATACGAGTATTGATGTCCTTGGAAACGTGTCTTAAAGTCCTCTACGCTGTCGGCATGATAAGAAAACTCCAAAAACCCTCCACGGTCAAAATTCCAAGTCATATCATTCTTAGATTTGTTGTATTTGCCGTATGGTGTATAAATCTGATATGATGTTTCGATTATATCTGAAAGGTCATTCAATTCATGACGCATCACGATAGACCGAAGATTAGGATTTTTTACATCCTTCAACGCTTCCATAAGTAGTGCATAGGAGTTGTGGGTGACAATAAAGTCCCTTGTAAGAAATAAACTATCGGGATTTGTCACCGCAATGCAACAACATTCTTTTATTCCTATTCTCTCGTATCCTACAATTCTTCTCGCATTAATGCTTATGCCACCGTTATAAGGCTTACATCTATCCTTTTTGCGTTGTACTTTGAATAATCTTTCCGCATCAGGTATTCTTATATAAATATTGTAGGCATCATTACATCGAACATACTCACCCTGTGAATTTCTATACCCGGCTCTCCCCTTGCTTATTGTCGCCAATCCGCCTAAGCTGTTTATAATAAACTTCACATTTTCTGCAAGGTTCTTGCTTACTGTCGTATAAGAAAGGTGGCCTCTGCTGTCAATCGTTCCGTCCGTATCCATCATTCCTTGAATAAGTGCCCATCTTTCTTCCAATGTACCATATAAATACATGTTTGGAATATGCTTCTCAACAGAACTTCCGACTATCCCAATCTTCTGTATTTCGTCAATAAGTTCTTTGTCGTTTATTCGCATGTGATAACACCCACCTTTGAATTTACAAGAAGAATATTCTACATTATTCTTAAATTCACTGATAACTTCCTCATCTGGATTGAACAGCATAATGCAGCTGTTCTCGTTTATTATATTCTCCGTTATACACCCATCCCCAATAAGAGCACCAATTATATACGGATTGAATTTGTACTTAAATGGCTTGTTCCTTGTAAATCTTACAGGACTACATAATGGAATGGAAAGATGTTTTGGTTGCTTCTTCCCCTTTTGTTTTTCCATATGATCTATAATCATCTTTGTAGTCCATACTCTCCATTCGTCATTAAGCCCCAATCTATACATGGTACGTTTCTTGGAACAAGAATTTGATTGCTTTATATTCCAAAGATGGTCTATGCAGCAGTCTGTGTATGAACCGTCAACAAATTTCAGCCTTACGCATTCCTTATAGCCTTGATAGGAATTGTATACAACCCGTTGCATGCCCCCGTCAAGCCCAGTTATAATATCACCTTCTTTTATTTCTTGTATCTTTCTAAAACCAAATGGAGTACATATCGGTTCATCGAATATCAGTGCTTTCCCTCCACCGCGCTGCCCACCATATATGCATATATCAGCATTAGTGGACAATAGCTTTTCTTGTCCCCCTGCTTGTGCGATAATCTTCAACCTGTTTGGGTTCTTCCTGTCCACTTCACGAAGGGAAAGTATATAATTAGAATCAAGTACATCCTGACCGTACTTTGTTTTTAACTTGCAATCTATTATATCCATATTCAAAAGAAAAGAGCTGTGCATCCATACAATCAGTATGGGTAACACAGCTCTTTGGCTTGTATTTACAATTGTTTATGCAAATATACACATATACTCCATTAAAATAAAGAAAATATATCCTATTTTTATTTGCAAATCAGATTATAACATTTATCTTTGCAGAAAAGGAAGCCTATGATAAAGATTCATACAGAAATAAATTTTGATGAGACAGAGATCAAGGGGATCATGGCAATCTGCCCTGTATGTGGTCAAAAGATAGGCGAAATACGTTACCTTAAAGGAATTGTTATGCTTCGGGTAAAATGTAGGAGATGCAAACACTATATTGATATCAATGCAACAGGGAACGGAGAATAAAATAATATCGCGGAATAGAGCAGTTGGTAGCTCATTTGGCTCATAACCAAGAGGTCGGTGGTTCGATTCCACCTTCCGCAACGACATAATAGATTAAGATATAAAGCCGATAGAGCTGTATCGAGGTGGAAACCCCACTTTGATATGGCTCTATTTTTTTCAACATAAACACAAAATAAGACACGAACATTATGGACAAAGAGACCCTTTTATCCAAATTTAAACCAAGTATCGGAGAGCCTGATGCTAACACTCAGATGTACGGAGACACCGGATTATCTGTAAGGACACTTGACACATATCTTGAAGCGATTCTTCCCAGTATTACGGATGATGCAATTGTGACAGATGATTACGTGAACACACATGTGAAAATCCTAAAATCCATGGGTGGACAAATGCGGCATGAGCAAAGCGAATTTGTTAAAAAATACAAGCCACAGACTCAACAATCATCGCAACAACAAGATGGAGCGTTGGACGAATTGAAAAAAAGCGTTGAAGAACTCAGAGCTCAATTGAAAGGAGAACAACAGAAACGTTCCATGGATCAAACACGTAGTACTATTAAAGGGAAAGCAAAGGAACTGAAAGTGCAGAACATTGCCTTATGGAATGACGCTGTTCAAATGACAGAATTGAAAGAAGGCATGGATGATACTGCATTCATGAATGCTGTTAAGAATGTTTATGAGGAAAAACTGAAATCGTATTTTGGTAACGGAGCGTCTCCTTACGGAGGGGAAGGCAGTGGTGGTAATGGAGGAACAGCAGATAAAGAAGCTGCCAAAGTGAAACGAGAAGCGTTCAAAGCCCGTATGCAAAGCCAAGGGAAATTACCAAAAGATGACAGCAAGGACTGAGAAAGTATTAACGCAAACACAAATTAAAACAAAACAAGTATGAACTTACAAAAAGGTACTTTTAATACCATAGCACAGGGAAGTGTAGAGTTCGGAGGCCATTTTCCTGTGTGGAGCAGAAGAACAGAACTGTATCAGGGAGGTGGCATGATAGATCACACCAAATACCCAGCAGGTACAGTTATTGGTGCAGGTACACCGGTACAATTTATGGGAGCAGGTAAAACGGTAGTGGTGCTGGCTGGACCGGCGTATGAACAAAAAACTTATGAAGTAGGTGATATCGTAGAGAATGGAGGTAAAATATATAAGAACAAAACAAAAATTGAATCTCCTGAATCTTTCAATGCTTCCAAATGGACCGATATTACAAACACTGTAAACGGATTGATTTTTGAAGATGTTTGCATTCCTGAAGGTTGCACTTTAGCTACTTGTGCCGTAGTGAGAGCAGGAAGAATTTATGCAGACAGAGTAGTAGGAGCAAGTATTCCTACAGCCATGGAGTCTAATCTCCCAATGATTGAATTTGTAAGAGAAGCCTAAAGAAAGGAGGATATAATGTACACAAGAGACAAACAATTCTACGACATTGTAGCAAAAGGACTTGCTTCAATGGGATACGTAAGCGATAAACAAGGTAGTGCGTTGACTAAATACATCAACGATATGTTTGCCGAAAAATACAATGCAGACAGAACGTTCTCACAGATGGGTTTCCCTTTGAATCCTAATATTCCAATCAATCCTACGTATGAGCAGATTGAGGCAACTATCCGCCCATACACTATGGCAACTTATGTGGATATTGACAGTGACGGTGCAACCAAATCAACTGATGGTCTCAGCTTGAAAATGGGTGGCTTACCTACATTTAAGCATGAAGTTGTAATGAGCCGCAAAATCCTCCGAGAGAAGATGATGCTCGCCAATGCTATTGGAGATACTACGCCGGAAATCGAAGATACCATTATGGAATTATTATTTAACGGTATTGACGATTTGATTGGTGGTAATTATAATACTATTGCCTACCAACGTCATCAAGTTGTATCCAATAAAGGGAAACTGGTAATCAATGCCACCAATAACCCATTAGGCATTACCACAGAAATAGATTTTGGTGTTCCTTCTAAGAATATTCAAAAAAGTCATTGGTATTCTAAAGAAAGTTCTCATGGAACAGTCACTCAAAAATTTGATACTAATGCTATTGACCCTATAAAAGTAATGCGTGATGTGAAACGTAACAGCGAACAAAAAGATTTTGCTCCTGCCGGACATTGGGAAGTTAGTAAAACTACATGGGATGATTTGATGACGCTCCCATATTTCCGTAATTTATATGTAACTTATACACGCCCAGATGTTACAGATGATGCTAATAAAAAGGCATTAGGTTCTTTGATTGACGATGAAACCCTTAAAACGTTCATTGAGGCGAGAGTTGGAGCTCCTATTGTAGTAATCGATGCTATATCTGCTGTTGAAAAATACAACAAGACCGCCAAAAAGATGGAATATGTTAACTTACAGAGTTTTAACGAAGGAGTTATGGTTTATATTCCAAATGGTGCTATTGGTGATGTCCAATGCGGTAAGCCTATCTATATGGAAACGCCGGGAGCGAGAACAGCTTTGTATGACGGTGGACGCACTTTGATTCGTCAACTGTTTGATGACGAGACAATGACCCAAGTAATCAAATCCGAAGTAACAGGGCTAGTAGTTCCAAATAAGGTACGGTGGATGTATTATCTAGAAATTAAAGAGGACTAATGACTAATGCTTCTCAAAATATTACAGAGCTCAACACGACCATAGAGTCTTATCTCCGTGGTTGTGTCGGATTCGATGTAAGCGATAATGCTATTAACTCAATTCTGATAGATCGTGAACTTGTCCCCAATCTTGATATAAGGGATATAGATAAACGAACGAAAGAATTATGCAAAGCCGACTTATATATGTGGTGTGCAAGCACCCCAAGTGTAACCGGCAGCATTGAAGATGCAAACGGTGTATGGAAACACAAAGAAGGAGGTACACAAAGTTCCGCTTTCGATAAGCGCAATCTTCGAGCTATGGCTAACGATATCTACAAAAAATATGGAGAGAATGCTATAAAAGGGACGATACGGATGAAAACCTATGGTATGAAGTTATGGCGAAAGTAAGCAACCCACGATTCCCACATACATGCAGAGTATACAAGATATCCGATGAAACATCATGGGATGATGGCGTAGAAACTGTGTTGTACGAAGGCAAATGCAATAAATATGGAAGTAGTAACCTGCGCACATTCAAAACAGACAATGTATTAAAAGGAGATTATGCGGTTGATATACCTGGGCTAGTAAAGGGCGTTTGTACAGGATGTATATTGGATGTGACCGACTATACGGGAACTAACAAAAAGCTGACAGTGACTGATGCCTACCCTACTGAAATGGGAACCACAGTTTATTTCAATATGTCTAAAAACTAAATATATGGGGAAGATAGAAGGGTTTGATGAAGGTGTACAAATGTTCAAAGCCATAAAAAATGCTTATTTTATAGACAAAATGGCAAGAATATGCTACCAACTGATAGATGATGCAGAGAGAAAAAGACAATTCGACGGTTTTACCGGGAACACTCAAACCTCTTACTCCTGTGGCTTCTATATTGACGGTAAACTTGCATTCGTAATATCTTCCGGAGATAGGCTAAGGAAACCAATAAGGTTAAAAATACAGAAGGGTAAAACCATCTATTTGACACGCCCTTATGAAGGAAAGGCAAGGAGTGTAAGTGGAGCAGTTGATGTAGATAATTTATATGGTCAGCAAACCTCATTAAATTTTCTACAAAGTTATAAGGGAAGCCCTAAAAAAGGATATGCCATAGTAATGACCACCGGAACAGAATATTCAGTTTATTTGGAAAACACACGCAAACTTAATGTTCTAACCGAAACATACCAAGGGCTTAAAAGTATATTGTTAGACAATCTAAAACCGATATCCTGATGGCGCATATAACCAAGCACTATATCAGTGAAATATTGAAAGACATGTGTAAAAGGCTTTCAGATGTGGCAGAAAGGGTATTCCCAGAACACAGACCATCCGCTTTATCCAAACAAACGGATAATATGATAGTGGTATCTCTGCCGATAGCTATTGATGATCAGAATGCATGGCAGAAAACTACAATGCGTATAGAGATATTTGTGAGGAACCGTAGCAGCGGAATATCTCCGACTAGGGAGTTAGAACAAATACTTAATGCCGTTCTTGAGAAATTCCCAATTGTTTCTGAGAGATATTCGGTAACGAATCCGAAGATAGTCCTTAAAGGAGATGATGGATTAGGTTTCACCGTATGGAACATACAAGCAAAGTTGTTGGTAAACACAACCGACAGCTATTCATATAACAAACACAAAGTAAAACAATAAAAACGACAAAATTATGGCAGGACTAACCGTAACAACCAAACTGACCGATTTGAAAACACTTTTCAATGACGTAAAGGAAATTTATTTCAAGAGTTCTGAAATAAAGGCATCAGATTTAAGCAAATCATTTACTGCCGATATGGAATTACCAGTACTTGAAGAAGGAGTAAGTTTCAATACCGGAGATGCAGACGTTACAGAAATCAAACTTACTACAGGAAGTACATGGGTAAGCAAGGCAACGAAAGGAGATAGCGACATCTCATTCCAAGTGGCAAGCATTGCAGGAACTGTAAATTCTTTGTTGATGAACAAGGTAGGAGCAGATATCACAAGTACAGAAGGCATTCTTGTTGACGGTGTAACATACGCAGGAGCCGCATACTCTCTTGCTCCCAAAAAAGTTGCAGGCTCTTTATTAATGTTCAGCGAAGACAGACAGACTATTATCGCCTTACCTAATGTGGAAATGTATGCCAGCCTTGTTGCTGCTGATGGTGACAATCCGGCTTATTTCAATGTTGCCGTCAGTCCTTTAGAGAACAGTGAAGGTGCTGACATTATGATTTTATGGAAAACAATAGGTGGTTAATGAGATTTTTTTTAGAAAACAGAGGTGGAATAATGCATATCCACTTCTGTTCATTAACGAATATATAATCATGACAAAACGAAAGATAATATCAGAGCCTACAGAAGCTGATGAGAGAGAACTTAATGCGGTAAAACGCAATAAGAAGGATATTGTCATTCTTGGAAAATCCAAATGGAAGATAGGTTATATAAGAAACGGAGCCAAAAGCAAGGTGACAGACATCATCTTAAACGAGAAGGACGAGCGAAAAGTGAATGCCAAATGTGTGGCAGCTCTTCTGCTTAACGGCTATTTCTCGATATTTTTTCTTTATTGGTTTCTTTGGAGATGGTTTTTCTATGTGAAGCAATACACCGATGCAGAATATCTGCCATTATTGGAAACATGTAAAAAAAAAGAGGATGTGGAGAGCTACTTCATGTCTATCATATATCTGACAGAGATGAGGGATACCGAGATGATGAAGACGAGGGAGGAAGCAAGGCGTATCCTTCGAGGACAGACTGGGGAGCAGCATGGTTCATCGGAGAAAAACATGGATGCCTCACAGAGCCCTTGAAATTGCTATGGGGACTGTGGAATATTCCAATGTGGGGATATTATTGGGGATATACCGCAGCACAAATAGAACTTATGGCAGTTGATTGCCCAATAACAGTATACAACCATAAGGACAAAAGAAACAAAAAAAACAAGTTTAACAAAGCTGATGCCTACGATGTGGAGCGCAAAGCCAAGGAGTGGCGCGATAAATACGGCAAAGGAACTGACAGAATACAGATAGATCTTAGCGAATACTCTATAAAATGATCTTATATAACAAACAATAGTACGATGAGCAAGCCTTATTCCATATTAATGCAAAAAGTAAAGGAAAGTTCCTCTTTGAAAGACAGTCTTACTGATTTTGGAATGGTATGTATGGGTATATCTTTACCAGACATGGAAATCAAGGACCTCCCTTCAAGGAATTGGTCAGATGAAAACGGAGAAGACACTTATATACCTCCTACCCTTCCTTTAAAACCATACAATATAACTATAAGGATAGCTTATAAAGGGAAACCAAATACAGCATGGGACAAAATGGACTTTCTGTTAGATTATTTGACAGGAAAAGATGGTAGTGGGGTGGAAACAAAGCTGTTTGTTCCACATGACGGAATAGGTCGGACTTGCAGACTTTTTAAAATAGGAAAGCCTACACTTACAAAAGGCAATCTTGATGATATTATGGAATTTGAGCTTACTATGAAAGTTGACAACCCTTTATCAAGAGTAACTCCGGTAAAGGGCATTGGTGAAACAATAACGGGACTTACAGAAAAAGTGTTATGAGTTGGACGATATATAATAAAACAGGACAGATAGCAAAATGTAAAATTCATCAGTTGGAATATAATGGTGAATTTATGGGTGAATGTTCTGTTGTTTGTACTATAAAAAGCGAATCCCCTATAGAGTTTGCAATAGGTGATTATCTTATATATCGTGGGGAACGTTTTGAAATAAACTATGACCCTACTATTTTAAAGAAAGCAAGTAAAAATTCTACAGGAGATGCATTCACTTATGACAATGTAAAATTCAACTCTTTAAGTGACGAACTTGCGAGATGTGATTTCCTTGATTATGTTCCCAATGACAACAATATACATTTTACCTCACTGCCAAAATTCAGCTTTTTTGCATCATCTATATCAAATCTCGCTGAACGCATTCAGGTAAACCTTGATCGTATATATACAGGGAATAAAAAATGGACTGTAATCGTTCATCCTGAATATGTCAACAAGAAAAATATCAACATAAGTGTAGATACAATAAATGTATGGGATGCACTTGCATTAACAAACTCTGAATTTGAAGCTAATTTCATAATAAGAGGAAGAGAGATCACTATAGGCACTGCTGGGATAGCAGTAGACAATATTTTTAAATATGGGAAAGGCAAAGGATTGTATGAGATAGAACGCAATGCCGAAGCTGACCAAAAGATTGTTACTCGTCTAAGAGCATATGGAAGCACACGAAATATGCCTGACAGATATTACAATAAATTATCCGGTTCCTCTGTCGGCAATTATCTGCCAAATAATATGGCAGTAGACAACCTTATGTTACCTGGATTCCCCGAAACAACATTAGACCCTTATATCGACAGCGATAACATAGAAGAACTTGGTATAAGAGAAGGTACTATTTTTTTTGATGGAAGCCAGGAAGGTTTGGAAGAAATATTTCCTTCAATAGAGGGAATGACAGCACAGCAACTCGAAGATGCAGGAATAACTGTTTCAATAGACCCAGGAGATAATGGGAATCTTGACGAAGTGTACTCAGCTGAACAGCTAACCGATGATGGTCAAGCAGATAATAAAGGGGAAATAGAAAAAGGGAATTTTACTGTCACATTGAAGGATATAGGTTTTGATATCAACAACTACCTTTTGGGAGAAACTGCTACCTTGTCAATGAAAGACGGAATGTGTGGAGGACGTGATTTTGAAATAACTAAATGTGAGAAACATGGTAATAAATATATCCTTACATGCACTCGTGTATATGATGATGGAATTAAACTGTTCTTCCCATATAAAAATTATAATATAAAATCAGGTGATAAGTTTGTATTATTAGATATATCAATGCCTGATGTCTATATAAAAGCACATTCCCAACGATTACTTTCATCTGCAAAAAAATGGTTAGCAAAAAATGACTATATTCGTTATTCATACATTCCCAAAGTAGACAATATTTACATGGCAAGGCAACACGATGATGCTGTTGCCAATAATCAGACAAGCATTCATGATACCATAAAAGAAGGTGATTTGATGTTGTTTGAGGATGATGATTTGGGAATAAGTGGGAGTATAATCATTGATTCTCTTTCTATAAAAGAAGGTGATGATATGATTCCAGAATATGAAATTACTCTCAAGGAAGAAAAAATTGTAGGCACATTAGAAAAAATTCAGAACCAGATTGATTCAATAGTAAGCGGTGGTCAAGGTAATGGTGGATATAATTCAGAACAAATTAAGAGCCTGATAAAAGCCTTTGGAAGTAATTTCTTCTTGCGAAAAGATAAAGATGACCGTACCCCGCACAAGTTATCCTCTGACAAAGCTTTTGAAATAGGGAAATTTGTCAGTGGTAGTACAGGTGGTATCATAATGGTTGATAAGGAAACAGGTCAAACCTATGCGGAGGTTGATAAACTGAAAGTCCGCATGAAAGCCTATTTCGAATCATTGGAGATACAAAATGTAAATTCTGTAGGTGGAAAGATAGTTCTAACTCCGGGTGGTGCTGTTACGCTTATTGATGTTTGGACCAAGGGCACCATTGAACAAACGCCCATACTTTCAATGGCAGACGGGAATCCTATATTGCTTGCAGATGGCAGTGAACTCCAATTGATGGATAAAGAAACGGTAGACAATGGCGTCCCCGAAGGCGTGTACAGATGTTTCTTCCTTGCCGAGCAGGACGGTGTGGAAGTGGAGAACCGCTTCCGTGCAGGTTTCCAGGTACAGAGCAAAAACTTCAACATACAAAAACCGGGAGAATACCAACAGGTAGCGAACCATTATTATTGGCGTTTATGTGTAGGGGCAAGCAAAGAGCCTATCAATGTCGGCATATACAAATTGCACTATATTGACCTCAGCATGGCGGATTGCGACACAGGCAGTGATATTCCGGCAAAGGGTGATACTGTAGCCCACCTTGGTGCACGAATCAAATGGAAAGGCATTGACAATAAGGACGTGACGGATGAAAGCAATATTGACGCACAGAATGCCATTGTTTTCTCTTCTACCGATGTGTTCAGCCCGAGTGTTACTCTGTATCACGGTATAGACTCCTACTCCTACTTGAACAAGGAGTATGTTGAGTATGGCGTAGACAAAACTAACAACAAGGCGTTTTTCCATGTGTACGGTGATGCGTATATTGGGGACCGTGATGGTAACAGCTTTGTTAAGTTCACCCAAGGTGAAGGTGTGGAAATAAAGGGCAAGCTCTCTGTGGGCACCACTATCGGTAACGGTGATACGATTGAAGACGCCCTCAAGAAAGCTTCCGAGAAGTACAAAGAGGACTTGGACCCTCTGAAAGAGTACATCAAGCAGGAAATAGATAATATCCAGAATCAGGTTGACGGTGCGATAGAAACATGGTTTTACGACCCGGTGCCCACCCTTGAAAATCTTCCCGCATCCGATTGGGATACAGATGAGAAGAAGAACAATCATTTGGGAGACCTCTATTACAGCAAGGAGGGAAAAGCATACCGGTTCCAATATGAACAAGAAAAGGGATGGTATTGGAATGCCATTACCGATACGGATATTGTCAAGGCTTTGGAAAACGCTCAAAAAGCACAGGATACCGCAGATGGGAAAAGACGCATCTTTGTGAGACAACCGCAGAATTCGGACGCATACGACATAGGTGATATGTGGGTAAATGCGACCTACGGGAGTACTTACAAGGACGATATGCTCAGAGCGAACACTTCAAAAAAGGCAGGGGAAGCATTTAGTATCTCACATTGGGAGCTTGCATCAAAATACACTGATGATACTTTGGCGCAAGAAGCAAAGAAAATAGCCGAAGAAACGAAGAAAGCGGCTGAAAAGCTGGATAGCACTGTAAGTTCAATGAAGGACTTTACCGATGAAGCATTCAATGATGGTATCGTAGACAGAGGGGAAGCGGCTGCGATTAAAAAATACCTGAATAATATTGATTCCATCAAAAACGATGTAACAGAATCCTATAATAAGATTATAGAGAATGAGCTTCTTGATGAAGGCGTGGTAAAGACGGAGTTGGAAACTGCGTACCGCTTGTTCAATAGCTCGGCACAGGAGCTTATAAACACCATTAACGGTGTGATTCAGGACGGTAAGACCACAGCGACCGAAGTGGCTATGGTGGATGGCAAGTATTCAGCGTTTAACTTGAAGTACGGTGATTTTATTGCCAATGTCAACGCCGCGAACAATTATATACAGGGCAAGCTTAACGAATCCATCAAGGAAATATCGAAGAATATAGGAGATATATCCTATCTGACGAAAGCACTTAAGGAATATACCAATATTGAGGGTGGTCTTATTCAATCCTCATTGTTAGCTTTAGGATACACCTCGGAAAGTGGTTTCAAGATAATGAGCGGTACGAACGGTGTACACCAATCCGACAAGCGTGGCGGAGGTATTGCTTCCTGGTGGGGAGGTTCCATGCTGGACAAATTCGATTACCCGGAAAGCAGCGTGCCGGAAAACGTTGCCAAAGGTCTTGTACGCTTTGACGGTACGGGTTACTTTGCCAACGGTGCACTTTGGTGGGAAGAAGATGGTACACTCCATGCAGACCCGTTGTCATTCTTTGTCGGTGAGGAAACGGTCGGTGTATTACTGTCGGCATTTAAGTTCTTGCGCTCGGCAGAATTCAAATATATATTGGAACCTCAATATCCGTTCACTCATATAAAAGCCATCAATTCTGTCCAAATCGGTAATGCCTTGCTGAAATATGACGCGACCAATAATGCCGTATATGTAGAGAAGGATGATGGGTCTATGGTTAATTTCTACGCCACGGGTGACCTTGCTGCGTTCGGTTCGACAACCGGTGGTGGAAGTGGTGCAACCTCATTGGGCATGCTGGACGATGTAGACCTGGTTACTCCTCTATCGGAAGGACAGGTATTGACGTACGACTCGATTAAAAACAAGTGGACGAATAAAAAAGGCGGTGGCGGTTTGGATATAGACGCCATGTGGGATGAGCTTGCCAAGTCTGACACGTCCAAGAGAATCCATTTTTCCCACATACCGGACTTGGGCAGTGTATATGCCAAGCAGGTAAAGCTGGGCACGACTCCTTACAATGTATCCAATGGGGTGATATCTCTTCCTGCGTACCCGACAAAACTGTCCCAATTGGAGGATGATATTATAACAGGAAAGTATCTGCCTTTGGCAGGCGGGACGATAACAGGCAACCTTGCGATAAACGGAACTACGACCACTAATAATATAGTCCTTAACAAAGCCGGGAATTTTGGTAACAAAATAAACTTCGGTGACGGTGATTACGTATACTTGAAGGAGGAGTCTGATGATTCCTTGACTATCTACGGAAGCAAAAAAATATCCCTTAATGGTTCGGGATTCGGTTACAGTTTCGGTTCTGATGGGCTGATTCCCACATCGGGAAGCAAGAGCCTTGGCGGCGGATGGAATAGCAATATGTGGGATAGTGGTTGGTTTACAAAGATTGGGTGTTACGTGATTGGCGTCAACCCTAATGATGTCCACAATGATTATAATCCTTGGCATGGAATCAATTTTAGTTACAACAACAGGGTCGTAATGTCGGGTTATCATGGCATTGATTTCTACACTTCGGCAGGGTGTGTAGCTCAGTTCCAGCCGGATGGTATTGTTAATATCACGAATCTCTATTGCTACAACGATCTTCAATGTAGAGCATCATTCGTAAGCACGATGACAGACTATTGGGAGCACGAGTGGAGAATTTTCCAAAATGTAGATAACTGCGTATTCAGGGCTAATCAAATGGCGATGATGTCAAACAGCGGCTCTGCTTGTAGACCTATCATTGGGTGGAAAGATATATTAAGTGGAGCCGGATTCATAACGAGATATACAATTGGTAGTATTAGACGCGCAAACAACTGGGGAAGCATGCTGATTGCGGTATCCAATTCGGATGATGGTTCTACAAATGGCGTACATTTTCAATTAAACGGAGAAGGTACAGCGGACCTTGTTGCTTCGCGTCTTACTGTTTCCGGGAACTTCCTTGCAGAAGGTGAGGTTGCCGTTTATTCGGACGCTCGCTTAAAGTCATGTATAAAACCGCTACGGAACAGAGGGTTCATCACCCCTGTCAGTTATATCAAGGATGGAAAGGAAAGTATAGGGTTTATCGCACAGGACATGGTAGAATTGTATCCTGAGCTGGTGTCTAAAGGCAGCTCGAAAGAACACTACCTGTCCGTGAACTATGCCCAATATACGGCAGTATTGCAGGCTCAGATAATTGAGCTGCACAAAGAGATTGATGATTTGAAACGTAAATTTATAAATTAAAAACTATGGTTACATTATTGGTTATTTCGATCATTCTGTTTGTATCCTATATCGGATATACAGTCGGGATGTATGGCATCCCTGCAAGTATCAGTGACACATACTATCGGCTTGGAAAGAAGGGTTGGCTGTTCACGCTCTTCTGTCTTGCCGAATCTTCCCTGCTGGTTGCATCGTTTATCGAAGCCAGCAAGGAAGAATACCAATTCCTGGCGTTCATCGCAAGTGCATCATTGGCATTTGTCGGCTCGGCTCCCTTGTTCAAGGAGGATTATAACCGCAATATCCATTATGTAAGCGCGGGAATCTGCGCGCTTGCCTCTCTTGTATGGCAAGTGCTGATGAGCTTTTGGTACGTCCCTCTTATAACCTTCCTTGGCGGTGTAATCGTATTGGCATGCCTTAAGTTCAGGAAGCCTGTGTTTTGGATGGAGATGTGTGCCTTTATCTCGACTTATATAACCCTGTTACTGCTCTACTGATATGGCTAACTCGAATAACGTAATTACGTCTCCTGTCAATCTGAGGAGTGACGTTGCTTCCGTTCTTGGGACGTCTGAAACGAATGTGAGCGGGTTATGCACGAGCCATGAGATTAATATGTGGTCAAGATGCAAGCCTGTCCATATTGCCTCTGCCGCTCCTGACAGGAGCATGCCATCTGACGGTGAAGGAGCTTGGTGGAAAGGCTCGATGAGGAATTGCGGCATTAAGCCGCCCCCTGTAGCGTCTTATGAGGAAATCCCCAAGTTGTATACAGGAAACAAGATGAACGGATACATCTATGAGAGACCTTGGGGCGGAAGTGCGAGTCCGTACAGGTTGGCAGATTTCTTGCTTTACAAGCACGATGCGCAACCGCCGTTCCATAGCTTCTATTGCGATTCCAAGGTCTCTATGTATGGCTCTATATCGTGCTCTCTTGCTCGAAATGTTACTACCGCAGATAAATCAGGTCCCGGCTCTGTCGAGCTGTCCGACATGGAATCCGCTACCAACCTTGATACATGGTGGTTTGGGGCGATGTTGGTTGACTCGTCCAACAGAATTGTGAGGAAACTGGCTAATGTCAGAGCGGGGGTTACATTAGAGATGCCTGCCAATGGTCTGACACTTGGTCAATACTACGATGTATATCCGTTTTTTTGCATGAATAAGATTGAAAGTATCATCGAGGCGGATAAGGCTAATCTGTTTTTGCCTGTCATGAACTGCTCTCCCGGCAGGGTTAAGTATGTATCGGAAGAAGAAGCGGGCGGTTTGGTAATCAATCTGACTGCCGAATATGTGACTAACTCAATGACCGGGCTTAACACTGCGGTTAAATGGAATCTTAAACTTACGTATTATTCAGTCGGTAGTAAAACGCTCACTAATAATTGGATTACACTAAGGCGTGTGGTTTCGGATGAAGATATGAGCAGGGAAAAATTACAGGATTTCAATCTGATTCAAGACAGAGAGGTTGAAATATTCGGGACATTCAGCTTAACTGATTTTCTTGGCGAGTACTACGTATATTTACAGCTTAACACGAACGAGTACACGAAGAAGGCGTTCCCGCTCAAGCTTGACCCGAACCCCGGACCGATACATTAAAGAATATACTAATCATTAAATTATACAGATATGGAACTGATAAGAAAAAAAGAAAGTATTACAAGGCTTTATGAAAATGGCGAGGTCTCAAACAACACAACCAATGATATCCAATATATCGTATTGGATGGAGATGCTTATGTCGGCACAGCCTCTATCATGCCCACAGGGTTTACCATGACGGTAGGTATGAAAGCTCCCATCGAAGATATAGAGAGTATGCTTAGAAGCATATTGTCTTCCATCCCCAAGGAAGGAGGTGCACAATGAAAATCAATGAAATCATCAGAAAAATGAGTTTTTTGCAACTCGTGCCTCTGAAATCGGATGAGGGTGCGCCGCTTGCCAATAAAACGAAGGTGAAGATTATCTTGAATCTCGTAGCCTACGAAAAGGCAATGGAGAGCTTTAACGAGGATATGCGCGGTATCTATGCCAAGCTGAAGCCCGAAGGATATGACGCCCAAGCCTTTCCCCGCGTGAATGAATTGGAGAAGAAAGAAAACATAAGCAGCGAAGAAAAACAGGAACTTGAGTCGATTAAGCAGAGTGAGGAATACCTCTCTTATGTTGATATGAAAAAAACATTGATGCGCGAGTTTGAAGAGGCAAGAGAATGCGCTTCGGCAGACAATGACTATACAGTCAGCGAAAGGACACTCACAGACGATGATTTGGTTTCCATTGCGGAAGTTATCCCCTCGGATAAGGAGTTTGCAATCGGCAGGAATGAAGATGGGGAAATCAAGGTTAATGGCATCACCGTATTGGCGGAGATTGGCAGAATGTTTATAGTGTAAAAAAAATACTTATGGCAGGAAAAACGATTAACGAGCTTGACGCACGGACAACACTGAACGGTAAGGAGAACATACCCTTTCAGGAAGGGAATACAAACGGAAGATTATCTACCGATGCGTTGAAAAGATACGTGGCACCTGATTTAACACCTTATCAGGAAACCGTAGACGCTGATAAGAAGTATCTGTCTGCCGTGGAAATTGACGATGTGACATCAATATTATAGTTATGAGAATAAATTATCAGTCCGATTTTAAAATCATAGAGAAAAACCTCAATGGAGACCTGAAAACTCCTTTCCGGTTTACTTATCAGACAGCATTGTCGAAACCCGTTGTAGCCTCTTTCGATGGGCACGAATACAAGAACTGTCGCAGGCTGGATGATGGCAGCCTGCTGGTTGTGTTTGATAATCATGGCATGCGTCCGGGCAACCTGACGGTCAGACGCGAGTATTACCTTACTGATGCTGATTTTGCTGATAGTATCTGTAACCTTGTATCCATGGAGTTTACAGGCATCGTTCTTGTCAATGGCAAGTCTGATGACAGTACAGGTACAATTGACGTTTATCCTAACTATCAGAAAGGCGATAAGGGAGACCCAATGACATGGGAATCCATGACAGAGGAGCAGCGTACCGAATTAAAGGACTCTGTGGTAAAGGATGTACAGAATGAGATGCTTTCTTCCTCTCCAATTTCCGATAAAGAATACGAAGATGTATTGAGTGGTTTCCTTTAATCGGAAACCGATAAAAATAGATTTACGAAATTAAAATAAGAATTATATGGCTAAAATTCATAAACTTACCAAAGAGGGTCAGACCATTTACCCTGCTACAACCACTGATGCGGTGGTACATCCGACTACGCGTAAAAACCTTACGGAAAGTCTCTCTTTATTGGACAATAAAAACTTATTGTTATCTTGTGTTACTTCGTCCTCTAATCTTATAATTAAGAATGGGGATAATTTAAACAATTGGGAAGACGATAAGATTTTAAACAATGATGGTGATATTGTAAAAAGTAATGGATATTCCACAACAGATTTCATTGAATATGAAGGACAATATGGAGCTTACTCAGCTCTAATGTATGAAGCGGCAAGCATTGGGGTTTCTTATCCTCTATTAGCATATTACGATTTAGCATCAAAGAAGCATATCAAATCTTTCTATCTAGTAGGAGGGCAAAGAACAATATTGATACCACCCGGATATTGTGTTAGAGTCTCGACTAGAACTAATTTAAAAAAAACTTTAATTTTTAAAGCCAGCGCAGAATTGGAAACGGCTCCATTTTCTGTGAATGAAATTCCTGATGAGTCTATTGATAATTCGAAAATTAAGAATAAAACGATTAGTACTGGAAAAATAGATGAAGGATTGTTTTCAAAACTTCAATATTCGGTCGGAATTATATCTAATGAAAATGTTGTTGGCAATGAAATTGCCATTAATTGGACTGATAATTATATATTATCGGCAAATGGACAAATAGTTGAATCAAAGGGTTATTCTGTCAGTGATTTTATTAATTATTCAGGAAATTACGGACAGTATCAAGCCTTAATGTTCTTTCCTTGTATAGATGCTATTAGTTATGGGACTGTTGCATATTATGATAAGGATAATCATAATTTCAAAGTATCATTCCCCGTTTTTGGCGCAGGAAAAACAACAATATTAATACCACCTAATTACGCAGTCAGGCTTGTAACCAATACGGGCAGAAAGTCTAATATTATATTGGGCGTATCTACTAAAAAAAGAGAATTACCCGATAACATCGTAACCACTGAAAAACTAGCGGATAAATCTGTAACAAATGAAAAAATTTTAGATAAAAGTATCTCATTTTCAAAAATGAAAGAAGCTGTTTTTGAAGAGGAGAATAAAACAGAAAAAATAACAGCTAGCGAAGAAACTACCGAATTAAAGAAAGGCTTATATTATGGCGGACAATTCCATGAAGAACCGGAAGGTAATTTTTGGACTATCGTTTTCAAACAGGTCATAAATAAGTATGATAGTTTAGATTTGTCCAATTATGTTATAGGTGTTACAGGTGGAGCTATATTGGACAAAAATGGGGATGTTGTAGAAGAGTTCTCTACGGCAAATGGTGGAGATTCCGATTTCCAAGTACCGGTAAATGCTTATAAATTAGCGATGACAATAAATAAAAATTACCCCTATGGAAATTACGTCATTGGAAAGTATAAGGTATTATCTACTAAGTTTTCAATACCTGATTTGGTTTTGAAAAAAGGGCAATCGGGGGAAGTTACTTATAACGGCAATCAATGGTTCGGAAAAAAAATATGTATAATAGGGACATCAGTCGCGTATGGGAGTAACGCGGAGAAAGCTTATGCAAAAATAGCATCTGAAAGATTAGGATTTGAAATTGTACCAGCAGGTGTTCCAGGGTTGGCTATTCATGCAAAAATAGATAATGACCATGGAAGTATAATTGCACCATTAACATACGGCTCTACTTGTCTAAGTAAGGCTGAATATGAAGCTGCAAAACAAGCAGGTGCTACAACTATTACTATTCCCGAAACTCCTAAGCCAACTGACGGAAACAGTTGGAAACCTGGAGATGATAGTAATTACAATTCCTATTACAGAACATGGGAAAATGTTTTTTCTGCTAAAAATGCGGATGTTGACCTATGGGTTTATTCAGTTGTACCCAACAATACAAATTTTGAAAATGCTGATTGGGAAAACTTTAATAAAGACACTTGGAGTTATAACGATGGCAGAGGATTCGCTGAACATAGAACGACTTTTTTAGGTGCACTGTTATTCTTAATGGACAAGATGTATACACTCAACCCTAACGCAAGAATGGTTCTTGTGTTAGATAGTGCTTTTGAATATGCAAATGGTAAAGCAGACTTTCAAAAAATATCCGAACTTTGGAATATCCCGATAATTGACCTTTGGAAAAAAATTAATACAAGTCCTAAGTCATTGCAAGTTATAAAAAGTAAGAATGGGACAGATAACCATCCAAGCACATTTGGCCAAGAAAGATTGGGAGATATGTTTACCAATGAACTTCTTTTAATATCATAAAAAATTCCCTGCATACCTTCTCAGGCGGGCAGGGAATCAAGATTAGCTTTCGCGTCCGGTTAACAAGGTTTTGCAAATATAACATTAAAAATTAATCCGACAAATGATTAGTGCAATAGTTAGAGATGGCATCGATAAGAGCGTAGCCGGAGGATTGGCAGGAATAGCTACCGCATTCGTTCAGGAGAGTATAGAACACATGATTCCGTGGCTGATAGTGTCTGCTGCCGTGATTATATGTGATTTAGCCTGCGGGCTGAGAAAGAGTATCATAATGGGCGAACAGGTCCGGTTCAGTCGGGCGGTAAGGCGAACCATGGGCAAGATGGTTACATATTTCAGCTTTGTTTTCATGGTGGTTATGATAAACAAGGCATCGGGCAGCCGTTACGACATTGATATGTATTCCTGCCTGATGGTGTGTTTTTTGGAAATGTGCTCGATTATCAGCAACATACTTAAGCCGAAGGGAATCGAGCTGAATATTGTCGAAGCGTTCAGGCTGATTTTCGGCAAGACATTAAAGGTCGACAAAGAAGATATTAAAGAAGTAATTAAGGAGGAAAAGAAATGAAATTAAGAGTAGAAAGATTATGGAAGAAACCCGCTTATACGGTGGGCAGACTGTTCGTAGACGGAAAGTTTTTCTGCAACACACTGGAAGACACCGTCCGTGATTTGAGCAATGAAAAGAAGGTATATGGCAAAACCGCCATCCCTTACGGAGAGTATAAGGTGGTATATAATTGGTCTCCCAAGTTTGGCAGGAACCTGCCACGATTGCTTAACGTCCCTGCCTTTGAAGGAATCTTGATACATCCGGGGAATACTGCCGATGACTCTGCCGGCTGCATACTTGTCGGAAGGAATACGGAAGTCGGACGATTGACCGAATCCCGATATACCTCCGATAAGCTCAATGTGCTGATTGAGGATGCACAGAGAAGAGGCGAAAGTATTACAATTGAAATCGTTTAACAATTAAATCTACAATTATGGCATTAAAGGATATAACCGGCAATTTTGCAGCATCCGGCTCCAATCAGGAGTATAAGTTTCAGCCTGCTGCGTCTACATTTGGTTTGCAATTGGTATTCGATACACATCCGTCCAAGGTGGTATTGTATCAGAGTTTGGACGGTGAGAGTTGGGCGCCGTTCGAAGTCGATTACGGTGTCGGGTCGGTTTGGCAGAAGAACATCGAAGGTGTCATTGGTGAGCAGCATATCAAGATTCAGTGCAATGTTAAGCCTGTCAAGGCATTAATTTTGGAGTGATTATGAAGGTTAACACAATATCTTTAAATTCGGTGCGGTTGAATACAATCGCACTGAATCACATTGGCGAAATCCGTTCGGGTGGCGGTGGTTCCAAGCCTTCCCCTATCCCTCAATGGATAAGGGAGCATGTTGTCTTTTATTATGACGTAAAGAAGCAAGGTGCGACCAACGAAACATTGAAGGAGTCTGCTTACTTGCAGGACTTGTCGGGTAAAGGAAGGAGAATGAAGTTAAATAACTTTCTCTTCGACATGATGAGCGGTGTAGATGGGTATAATAATGAAGCGTTTAATAAATCAGCAGGTAGCTCCTTTGAATGGGAATTGATAGATTCCCGCACAATTAAAGGGAAAGCCTCACAAGTATTTACGGATTTCGGATATTATCATATTAAAGATGTTACAAACAATGTAATGCATATCAATTGGCATATAGATGGTATACAAGAAGGCAATAAGGTTTATCTTACTCAATATACGTACAATAATTTTAAGATTGAATTGCACAATGGAGATAATCATGTAGCACTTGATGTTAGTGAAAATACAGATAGACCTAATTATTTCTATGTCTCTGTTATCTCCGACCAACCCTACTCCACAGACATCACCATTACTCAGATACCCGAATATCCCGGTGCATTAGTGACAGATGGTGTAGATGATTACGGATTGGTAGAGAATCTGAGTAGTGGAGTGAAGATGCTGTTTATGACGGTTAATCCGATAGGGGACTTTAACATTGGTAAGATGTACTACTCGCAAAGATATAACCCGATAGATATCACTCCATTCTATATCTTTACAGGCGGTACTAATATTGCTTATGCAGGAAATCGGGATGGTTTAACTTATATTAACGGAGTATTAAACAAGTCTATTAAGTATAATGAATTGTTTGGAGTGAAACATACAATTACGACTGTAAACGATAACGTTAAGCCTGAGACAAGTAAAGCTCCTTCTTTCTTCTGGGAAGAAGGGAACACTAAGAATTATTGCTCCAGACTCGCCTTCTACAACTCCATAGCCTTTGATTCCATACCAACAGAGGCAGACGGATTCACAGAGCAAGAATTAATTGATTACGTAATAACTAATATAATTGGACAATGAGATATACAATCGTTACGATAGAATGGCTGACCCAACATGGATTGTTGGCTCTGCCGACAATGCGAAGCAACGCAGACGGCACGAAAGTAGTGCTGCATGAGGAATTCGTTAACCTCTTCCCGAGGGACTCCTTCCCCACCTACAGAATGGATGACCCCGAATTCGTACAAATCATGGAATCGGAAGAATGGAATCACGAACCGCAACCTTATAGTGCTGATTACATATTGGCTGCATCCGCACAAAACATGGTGGAATCCGCCAAAAAACAGATACAGACATTGAGCCTGACAGACAGCGAATCCTTGAAGGTTAAATCGCTGTATCCCGATTGGGCGGAATTCATAGACGAATCCTTATCCAAGGGAATGAAGGTTAATTACAAGGAACACCTGTATAAGGTCCGGCAAGATATCCCTATGGTTTTGGAGAGCCAATATCCCGGCATGGCTACGGCAGCACTCTACGAAGTGGTTGTAGAGACCGCATCAGGCACCAAGGATGACCCGATACCCTATACACCTCCTATGGAGTTATTCGAGGGCAAGTACTATACTCAGAATGACGTATTGTATATCTGCACAAGGGACAGCGGTCAGGCATTGACCCATGACTTAAGCAGCTTGGTAGGGTTGTATGTTAATGTTGCAGACTAAAAGCAAATTGAAATGAAATGGCTTCCTTACATATTACTGATTGTACTCGCTTTCGGTTTAGGATGGTTCGCAAAGCCATCCCCCGAAGCAGTTATAGAGGCAAGAACGGATACGGTATTCAGTTCAAGCCTTGTGGTAAGAAGGGATACGGTTCCCTACTACCTTCCTACTCCTTTGATTTGCTGGCACACGGGCGATACTATCCATGTAGGTGATACGGTGCTCCCTGTCGAGCAGAAGATATACCGGGACAGTAACTATACGGCTTATGTCAGTGGTTATAACCCGAACTTGGACAGTTTGAAGGTATATCCTAAGACTGTCACGGTTACTAATGATATTGTGCGCATACCGAAATGTCCATCAAAAAAATGGGGATTAGGGATTCAGGCAGGATATAGTTATCCGGTGGGGAGTTATGTAGGAATTGGAATTAGTTATAATTTGTTGGTGTGGTAATTTATTTGTATAATTGCAAAAAAATAATAGATGCAAAAGAAATACAATATAATATCAATCCCTTTGACTATAAAAAACCTCACCATCGCCCTAACTGTGATAGGCAGTATTTTTAGTGCTGGTTTTTATTGTGGCAGCATTATTCAAGAATTAAAATCTAATGATAAAATTATGAATTTGCATATAAAGATGATTGATGAAAAGAGTGAGTATGAAAACAAATTACATGTTTTAAGAGAAGAAATATATGAATTAAAGTTGGATGGAATAAAACAAAATAGACATGAAAACAAATAATATTTCAATAATATCTTATCTCGTTGCCGCTGTCTTTGCTATCATGTTTTTCTTTTCCGAATATGGAAATAATGAAATGAGGCGTCAAATAAAAGAACGAGATCAGTGCATAGCGTCATTGGATAGTATAGTGAAAATTTATTTGAATGCGGAAAAAACAGACAGCTCTTATATTTTTAGATTCCCGATTGATCAGTATGGCAATAAGTTAAGCATCAGAGATTTGGATAGTATTAAGATTGCTAACGAATTAATCATTTGGCAACAAGATGCCATTATATTAGCCGCAAAGCAAAAGTACAAATTTGATTATTCCCTCAAAATGGATGGCAATTTATTAAAGGTTAAATTATGGGATAAAGAAGAAAGGAGGTTCAAAATGAAATAGAACACTATACCGAGGATTATCCTCACAACGCTACGAGTAGAAGCGTAGCGATTACTCAAAAATAACAAAAGCAGTTCTTTCGGGGGCTAAGAATTAAAAAAAAGCCCCCAACATACATCATATTAATATTGCCACATAAAAACATGATAAAGCATAAGATACCTGATGTTGGGGGCTAATATCTTCAACATAAATATCTTATGCTTTGTTCATCAAAATCTCATGTTTTATGTGGCGAGGCAAAGATAAGCATAAAAATTAGAAAAAACTATGTGCAAATCAGAAATCTTTGCCAAGATAATTAATATTGTTTCAAAAGAAACCGAAGTGCCTGTAGACCAAATATTATCCTCTGATAAAAACATGGAAACAGTGGATGCCCGGTATCTTCTTGTGTCTCTCCTGTCTGAAAGCGGCATGTACCCTTCACAAATAGCCGTTCATATCCACAAAACCAAACGTGCTGTTAACTACATGATATCAAATTTCTATGAGAGGATGGAAAGTGGGAAAATGTTGAGAATATATTGGGATAATATAAAGAAATCATTGGGAAACAACTGATTTTACATAAGTTACAACATATGTACTTTTGCATACGGTCAATTTTGACCGGGATACAAAATACAAATACTTATGGAACGAACTTATGTTTTTGGAGATCCGTCAGGTAATGGAGGTGCTGCTAATAATCTGCTTGCCTCCATCCTTCCGTCCTTGCAAAACCGTGGCATTGACACAGGCTATCTGATGGGCTTACTTGGCAACGGTAACGGCAATGGTGGTTTCTTTGGTAACAATGGCGGTTTTCAGGACATCATCGCATTGATTGTGATTGCAGCCATCTTCGGTAACGGAAACTTTGGATTCGGTGGCAACAACAATAAGGGTGCCGATGAAGGAAGAGAAATGATCATGCAGACACTTAACCGAAACGGTGTAGACATTGCATCATTAGCCCAAGCAGTGAACACCTCTTCAGACCAAATCCTTGCCGGTATTAACTCTGTATCACAGGCAATCTGCGGTCTCGGTAGTCAAATGGGTCAGAACACCAACAGTATCCTGACTGCGATTATGCAAGGTAACAACGCTCTGACATCTCAGATTTGTAGCTGTTGCTGCGATATGAAACAGCTTGTAACCACACAAGGATACGAGAGCCAGCTTGCAATGTGCAACCAAACTAACGCATTAATCAACACTGCTAACCAAAACACATTGTCATTGCGTGACGGTGCTACTGCAAATACGAATGCTATCCTTGCCAAACTTGATGCAATTCAAAATCAGGCATTACAGGACAAGATTGCATCTCTTACTGCGGAAAAGGCTACTTTAACAGCCGAAATATCCCAGCGTAATCAGAACGCCACTATCCTGAGTGCAGTAGGACAACAGATTGCTCCTTTGGCAGCCGGATTGCAGGCATTACAAGGAGACGTAGATAAAATCAAATGCAAGCTCCCCAATACTGTGAGTGTTCAATACCCCAATTTAACCGCTATTAATACAGATTGTTTCCGCGCAGCCGCCTACGGTGCATATATGGGTGACGCTGTATACGGACGTAGTGGATGTGGTTGCAACAACTACTGGGGTTAATCCGGTAAGAAAGGAGGTAGATATGTGGCCTAACTTTTTTACAGGATTCCCATCCCTATTCCCATCAATCGGAAGAACAAATTTCAACACTCTCCCTACGGTGGCTGTGACCGTCGGCACGGAGAATGTTACTTTGGAACTTCCTAACCACGCATTCCGTAACAGGGATTATGTTGGAGGATTCTATATCAGCCTCCGTCAGGCTATACCTGCCGGCACGACTGCAACTCTTCCGATACTGATAGGGACTAATGGGGACACAAGACCGTTGATGGCTTATAACAATGAGCCTGTAACTGTTGAAAACTTAGCCGGAACAGGCATCTATGAAATTCACTATAACAAGTACACCAACGAATTGTATCTTGTTAATGGTGGATACAGACCGACAACGGCTCCGGCTCCTACAGCAGAAACAGCTTCTTTAAGGAGCAAGTAATAATTAACATGGAGTTTTGTGGTGATTTCCAAAATGGAAATAGCCACACTCCTTTAAAATCAAACAATCATGTTTCAGAACTTACGAGTAAACAGTACATTATATCTTCTTCATAGAGGTGCAAATCCAAGTTTGGAATGTGGGCAGGTCGTTAATGTAAGCCCCATAAAAACCATATATAAGACTGTTCCCAACATGCCTTATCCGCAGCCGGTACAGGTTATTGATTTTGTCGTGAATATAAACGGACAGAATGTCAATTTGCAAGAGATACCGGCTAATGCCAATATTGCCGATGATATTAAGACAGGGATGCTGATTACAGGGTCAAGAGACGAAATGAATACTGAGGTCCTTACCATGAAACAGAAAAGTGAGGATGTCCTAAAAAGTGTGGAATATCATCAGAACTTTCTTAGGGTATGTGACCAAATGCTTGCCATGCTGAACCCTGAATTTGCAGCCAAGCAACAGCAGGAGCAGGAAATATCCGCATTGAAAGGGCAAATGTCCAATATGGATAAGAACATGCAGGAAATGAGCAAAAATATGGCTGACCTCATTGCACAGAATCAGAAGTTAATGGAACAGCTCGGAGTGGTTGAAGCATCTAAAAACAAGAAATGATTATGGGAATGTGGGAAATATTAGAAGAAGGGCGTGACGATTACGGACACGGCTTCGGTATGAGAGGTGACGAAGTGGAGGAAGCCTACAAGGAAGGCTGCCGCAAAGGTTACGAAAAAGCCATGAGAGAGATGCGCGGAGAGATGGGTTTCCGTGATGGTGGAAGAAGTTATTCAGGTGGTGGAAACTCATCCGGCATGGATGAACGCAGATACCCCGGATACTTTCCTGAATATCCGCGTATGGATGAAATGGGCGAACGCAGACGCAGACGCTCTAACGGTGAATTCTATTAATAACAGGAGGGGTAAAACGCCCCTCTTTTTAAATTAAGGCTATGGAACAAAGATTAGATACATATAGCAAATTCCCATCAGGGATGCAAGAATACCTGGAATCATACGGATTCCATTTCAGTAAAAAACTTTACGAATGGGCTGTTTCAAAAATGAAAGTGAAAGACGAGGCAACAGGCAAGGAAAAGAAACTTGACCCTTGGAGTAAAGATGAGGTAGACGATATGCTCAAAGCAAACGGAATTACCATCGAACACGACAAAGGATATGACGTTGCCTATGTTGCAAATATGTTGAAAGCGGATTTTTTCAAAAAATCATTGGTTGACGAAGCACATTTGTGCAAACATATAAAGTGCTACCTTGATGATATTGATGGGGACCCTTGCAGGGCGTTTGATGAATTCTTTGCCACCTGCATCGGTAAAGGAGTTCCTGTAATTTGGTCTGATGTTATATGATTGTTCAGGAGTTCTACATACCGAAATATGGGGATTGGCACGTCAAGGTGTATTATGCGGTACACACTTATTGGGCTAAGGAAATCATTACCGACCTGTACCGTATAGGATGCAGGGGGGATTCCCTCAAACGTGCGTATCGCAACCTGACAGAAGGCAGGATGAATACCGGACTTACCTATTCGGACTACAGGAGAAGAGAGACGGTAATGGTGCTCTCTTTGACTTCTACCCCCGAACAATTTCAAAATTCGTGGGACCACGAAAAAGGTCATTTATGCCGGCATATCTCCAAGGCTTTCGGAATTGACCCTTATGGAGAGGAAGCACAATATCTCAGCGGATATGTCGGTCAGAAGATGTTTCCTGTTGCCAAGAAATTCTTGTGTGAACATTGCAGAAAGGGAATGGAAAAATAATAATCGAACAGAAGCGTTCTTTGACTTGTTGGAATTACCGCTAAATTTAAAGTGTTAATAGCCATCTTTGGTATTGTCATATTGATATAATTGCCTATATTTGCGTCATATAGGAGTACTGGTATGTACAACAGCATTATCTTGCACTATAATAAGAAATTTACAGGAATACCGTAATTAGATATCTTTCTGTAAATATTAGTATTATTTTCTTGTACTATGAATAAGGTAATTAATATTCCAAATGCGGATAGAGATGAACGGATAGGTAGTGTTTTTAACCATTTATTTTCTGTCATTTTTGCGAATGAACAAATAAGGGATAATGATGTTCCTGTTTGGGATTTTTCAAAAACCTCATTTTTCCATCCATTTTTTTTGTTCCCATTTGCCATATATAAAAGCAAATGCAAGAACGTACAGTGTAAAAATGTGGTTGGGTATATGAAAAACTATTTAGAATGTGTTAAGTTCTTTGATATGCTGACGATAAAAGATGACATGGACCTAAATAGTGCGTTGAAAGAATATTTAGGGAAAAGTTATATCCCTATATGTCGCTTTAGTCGATTGAATAAGAATATAGATTCAATGCAGACCATTATTCAAGGAGTTATTGAAAAATAGAAAAATTTAGATTTAAAACTTAAAACTCCACTTTCGTATTTGATTAGTGAGTTAATTTGCAATATAAATCAACATTCTGATAGTGATTATGGTTATATATATACGCAATATCTGAAACGTGAGAATTGTTTGGATATATGCATTGCTGATGATGGAATAACAATTTATGGAAGTTATGTCAAGTCACAAAAGATGCTTGATAAGATAGGTGGCAATGAAGCTGAAGCATTGAAATATGCAAATGAAGGATATTCGACTAAAGATCTTCCCGATGCTGAAAGTAGAGGATTTGGTATATCATCTACTAAAAGTATGATTGTGGAAGGTCTTGGAGGAGCATTCTTTATGTTATCAGGAGGGGCATTTCATAGGCATGATGCATCTGGTGGAAGTGATTATGTAAAATTGCCTGATACTATTAATTGGAATGGCACGATTATACTTATGAGAATACCATTGACAGTTAGTGAAGAATTTGATTATACGAAGTATATAAAATAGGAGGTATTATGAAAGAAATAATTAAGCTTCATGATCTATTAGGATCTGAAATACGCTCACGTTCTAATGCTGAAATTTTACGAGAAAAAATAGCAGAGCATAGTGGTTCTATAATTGATTTAAGCGATGTTTCTTTTATTTCAAGATCATTCGCTGATGAACTATGTATCTTAGTAGAAAAACATATTATTCAATTACACAATGCCAGTGGTGTTGTGCAAAATATGCTATCTGTTGTTTCTGAAAGTAGGAAGAAAAAAAGAGTTAGAAAGACTGATGATACTAAAATAAAAGAATTTGATGATATGGAAAGTTTGACATCTTTTCTGGCTACAATTTGATAAGAATGTATTTCTAGGCATATCTATTGAAAAATATTCACCGAAAACTTAAAAGGCAAATATCAATAAAGTCTTGTTGATTCAAAATAAATCAGAGCGGTAATTCCCAACGGTTTTACCGCTTTTTTTTATGCTAACATAATATGAAAGAAGATAAGTTGAACATATTGCTTGAGCAATCGGATGATATTCCTCATTGGGTATTCTGCCAACTGCTAGCCATGATACAATGGAACGTTTAGAGAGGTGGATTTGTAAAATGATTCCCTTTGTTGTTTTGATGAAGGTGGCTTTGTTGTGCGGCTAATTGAAGTTTATGGGATATTTGGGATGAACTACCTATCATTTGATTATCCATAGCTTGTTAGTGTGAAGAAAAGGGGACCACCCGATTAAGAATGATCCCCCCCCAAAAAAATGGTTACTTTATAAGGACTCGCATTTGAAAACCCCTAAATCTTCAGTTTAGCGGTAGTTCACAAAGTGAATGCTGCTACTGCCCGCACCCTGTAACTGTAGCACTTGTTGCCGTTGCTCGTCTGCCCACTGAAGAAGTGTACGTACCAACTGAGGCTGAGACTGTACTCAGTACTGGACCAATACCATGTGGAGGATAACGGTTCTTTGCCTATGTACCTCAGCACATCGTTTATATTATCTTGATAATGAGCTATTAAATTAAGCTGTCCTAATGATGGGATATATTCGTCATCTTTCAGCAGATTAGACAGTTTAGGATTTCGCTCAATCAGTTGAGCAGTGTTACGCTGTCCATTCATATCAAATAATGCATCACATTCACGCCCATAATAGATTTGATTTCCAAATTCCTCTCGGCTGTCATTGTCAAGCAGCTGAACATCCTTATGCTCCGTCAACGAGATGGCAAACGATACGTCTTTATGCTTTAATCCGATGTATCGTACACAATCTTTGAAGTTATCGCCGGTAAACGGTTCTGCATGTCCGTCTTCGTAGATTAGATACAAGCCGTTGGTCCAGTCTGCCCTGTCTTCTTTAGTCGGCATCACAACCGATTGGCGTAAATTTTCAATGTTAACCTTCATCGTCTTATTGTTTTTAGATTGTTGCTCAATACTTTTTCCTATTTTTGTTTTCTCTCAATTCATTGTATCTCATCTTCTGATTGATGTGCCATGTGAGGTCTATGTCCAAATGGTTGGCAAGCCCGAAAATAGCCAATAGCATGCCATTTAATTGCTTTTCTAATGGATAGTCATATTCATACGCATATCTGATGGGAATTGTGGATATAGCATATATACTTTCTGTAAAGGTCTCATCCTCGCAACTTTCCTCTGCCTCATATAACATTTCTTCCGTAAAATCCTCGATGTCTATCTTACGCAATCCGCACAAATCAAGCAGGCGTATAGCTGCATCGGCAAGTTCATCGGGAAGTGTATCTTTTACATTCTTTTCAAAGGAACACTTAAATCGCTTTTCTTCTTCCACTAATGCAGGATAGCAATTATAGTCCATTTCAAAACGTGATTTACATTTCTTTCCTAATCTTCCCTTTCTATCTGCCTCCACAGCTTCCATAAGCTCGGATATAACTAAACAAAGGTGGTGTTTATTACTCAATTCCTCATCGTGAAAACCGTGTTCACAAGCGGTTTTATAAGCGCGATCGCGCAATTCGTTTAAATTAATATTGTTCATTTCCTTATTCCTAATTTGATTTCTTCATCCTTGATTATTCTCCAATCTTATCGACTTCCTCATACCGTTCCTTATTTATCCACATCTTTGCAGTTCCAAGAGCTGGGTGATGTAAACAATGTCGTTACGATATGGCACATGACGGACGCATTTTTCTATCTCATCAAACCTATTCTCCATGCATCTGTGACACTTGCTTACCAAAATTAAGGTAAAAATGCCAAAGTACAAAAATTTAATGGGGCAAGTACGGATTTAAATATTAATTCTGCTGTTTCCATACTTATTTAATCATAATCAATAGCTTTGCAGTCCAATAGAATATCACGCAATATAACACATATCCGAGTAATCTTTCGCAAGTTTGCGAAGGTTCTAATCCTATAATAAAGTCCCACATATTATACTCATATACACAAATTAGATATGATATGATGACAGATGCCAATACATATGTGAATTTTCTCATAATCATATAAGTTTTAATGCTTCCTGTAATCCTGCCTCAAGTGCTTCTTCGTAGCTTTTATAATGCACCAAAGGTCTGTTTGGCAATTCTATTATATCATGTTCCGGAATTGTCAGTATTCCATATACCCAATAGTCTCCACGCATATAGAATATTTCAATATGCAGGTTCTTGGTTTCACGCAGCCACTTTTGGGCGATAGATTTAGTGGGTGTAGTATATCCACAACCTATTTCGTTAAAGAAAGAATTTGTAGAATGCAATCCCATTATATGTAAATCTTCGTCTGCATAAGCAAATTCGCAAAACTCATTAAATCCTTTCTCTTTCAGCAGCTTCGCGGTCTCTAATGTTACAAGTTCTTCGGTCATAACTATATAAATAATGCGATTACTGAAACAATAGTCATAATGAAAAAGATTAATGCAAGACATTTCCACATTTTTGCAGTAGCCTCCAAACCGTGTTTCTGCTTGTCAAATTCGCTTAATGCGTAATTCAAAGCCTCGTCTTTCAGTCCTTTAAACTTATTGTTCAAGAACTCGGTTATATCGTCTGCAATAGTATATTTCACCCTTTCCGATATGGATATTGGATAGCCCCTTTCGTCATAATTTATCTCATGCAGTAAATCATGATGAAAGAGATATGGCACACCATTCACTTCATAAGAAACCCTTATTCCGCCCTCTTTGGTGTATCTCAAAAACATCTCTTCGGAAAGCTCCTTTATCCTTACCTCATTCAGTTCGGACTTTTCTTTCAGGTTATTAAAATATTCCTCGTCAACAATCACACAATTGTTTTCAAGTTTCATTACATGTGCTTTCATTCTTTTTTATTTAAAGTGTTCAATCAGTTCATTTACGGAAGCCTTATGCCATTTAAGAGATACTTCTAATATACTGTCATAGCCTTTATTATAAACCCAAACTCCTTCAGGTGAAATAAACCATTGAAACTTATCGGTATTATCTCTCAATGCAGCGATAGCCAGGAAAAGTTCCTCGTTGATTCCGCAATCAATTCTTCCTTTCTTGGTGACAGTATCTACATCATATACCACTCCATATAAATTACCATAAGACGTTATGATAGCCTTTCCCTCTTCGATACTTTTATGATTTCCCTTGCCGTCATAATTATGTGCATCTAAAGTTGTATCACCAGAATTAAGGATTTCATATCCCAACTCTTCCAGTTCCTTTCTAAGTTCCTTTGTATTTTTGCGAATAAAGCACGGTGTTGTAAATCCCATAGTCATTCTTCCTTATCTATCTTAATATCTGTTACTTTACCACGATTGATAAAACGTTCATCAGAATTATGCCTTCCAGCAATTAATGTACATAAGAAAAAATCTATTTTATCGCATTTTTCTTCCAAGCTGCAATTGTCACACGAGTAGTTTTCTCTCATTGGCACAATTTCATGCAGCACTCCGTCTATTATTATTCCGTTCTTTATTTCCATCTGTTTCTTCTTTTAGATTCAATTCGTTCCCAGTCAATCCAAATAAACATAAGTATAGGAATGACTATCAATAATGACAAGCAAAGTATTACTACTTCAAGAAAATCTGTTACTTCCATGATTAGTTTCCTTTCAATTTCTTTATTAGTGAATCAGCATAGTTAATTGATTCAATAGATATTGCTTCAATTACATCTATCTTACTATCAGGGTGCTCATCCAAAAACATTCCTAAATTTTTCATCCAAAAACTATTTGATATTAAACCTTGCATAACATATTTCGCCAATTCATAACGCCTGTGCTCCCAATCAATAGTTTCAAAATTATCAAAGAAGTCGAGTTCTGACACTTTGAAATACCCACCATTCACTAAGGCAGTCCCATTATCATATAAGTCTTCAACCTCTACAATCTCTCCGGTTGATTTTATTCTTGCTTTCATTTCCATTCAGTTTTGAGGGTTATTTAATTTCTCTTATTTCATATTTCTGCTTACCGAAGTAAAATCCAAAGCACAACCATTCAAACTCAAATTCATGGTTGTGTAAATTGATATTTATTGCCGGCAACAATGCCCAAAACTGAACATCAAAGTCAATATCTATTTTAAGAGTCCTTCTATTCATATCTACTTTTGTTATGGGTTGTGTGGTTTAATGTTTAATTCGTCTTTTATAAATCTTTGCAACTTGTGAGCACATTCACAACACAAATCAGCGTTTTGAATGAAAATATCTTCATTGCCACCAACAGAGCCGCCACTCCATTCATTGATTTCAAAATCCAATCTTGCGCTGCGGAAATACGATGGCTGTATCTCTCTTCCGCAAGCATCACATATTATCGTTATTTTTTTCATATCTGTTCAGTTTTGTTCCTTATTGATCAATTACTTTTTTCAATTTATTAAAAGCCTTCTCTTTATCAAATCTAATCCCATCTTTGAACTCCAATATCAACTGCCAAAGCTGGTTCTTGTAAACATCACCTGCTTTATAGTCAGTCTTATAATGGCATCTCTGTGTAATGGTTGTTTCCTTAAATATATTCGTTGCATTAAGATATGTGGCTCCCCATTCTGTGAGTTCTACACTAACGGTATCATTCAAATCTATTTCTATCATAAATATTCCTTTCTTTCTTTATTACTACATATTGCAATCTCCACACATATCCACAAGAAAATCAAATTCTTCTCGTGAGTATTCAATTACGATTACCTCGCTGCCATTTTGGTCAAAATAAACTCCATCATTCATTTCTGTTTTGGTTTTGAGGGTTACTTGATTTTTAAAAAGTTGCTCATTCGCTCAATGCATCTTTGTTTCTGATTGAGATTGGGATGCACATATAAATTGAGTGTGGTAGCGATATTCGAATGTCCAAGAATTACACTCACTGTCTTATAATCGCATTGACTTTCAATGCATCTGGTAGCAAATGTATGCCGGAGTCCATGAAACACAATGTGCGGAATATTCAGACGCTTCAAGAGCCGGGCAAAGAAATCACGGTAAGAACGGGGATCTTCCGGACGTTCTGATGTTCCTACTACAAATCGGGACGGAGATATTTTCTTTACTTCCTTCAAGGCAAAGAGAAGCTGTCTTGAGATAGGTATCTCCCGGTATGAATTTCGTGTTTTGGGAGAAGTGAAAGTCCTTTCCGTAGTTCTTGATTCGCAGTTGTATATCCTTCCTGCTGTATAACTAATGGTGATTACCTTCTGTCTGAAATCCACATCTTCCCATCGCAGGGCACACACCTCTCCAATCCTCATGCCGGTACACAGAGACAGCAGAATGCCTATATTCTTAGGAGTTGGGGATTCGGTGAGATGGCTCATCAGTATCTGTTGATGGTTTAAGGACAAAGTAGGCAAACGGTGAGATTCGGTATCTGTAGGATAGTTTATCTCCCACTCCTCATAAGGGAATAACTTATGTTTCCCGCCATACTTGACTATAGATTTCAGCACCGCCACAATATCCCTTACGGTTTTTTTAGCAAGACCAGAGGAAAGCTTGTAGAGAACAAATTTCTGAACGTCGCTTTCCGATATAGCTGTCTCCGTCCCAAAATATGGGAGTAAATGGGTTTGAAGGGTAAGCATATACGCGCACATCGTGGCATGCTTTATAACAGGTCGCTTCGCAGCACTCCAAATCCTGGCGACTTCTTGAAATGTTTTAGTATTCATTTCCGTATTCGTTTTGAATTATTCATCTTGAAAATCGTCAATCTCAAACTCCCAATCCATTGCATCCTCTTGTCGGATATTATCTAATAACCATTCATTTGCATTTTCAAGCTCATCATCCCCTTCAGGTACATACCCACCTTCATCATAAGCTTTAGCTAATTCGTCATAAACTTTGTCAGGGACTTCAACATCACTAAGTCCAACTCTATAAGTTACCTTGATCGTTAAATCTTTAATCTTCTTCATTTCTTATCTGATTTACATTAATTCAATTATAACCTTTTTTAAATTAACATATAAAGGTATTGCTGACATACCCCCATTGCAATCCAACTGCCTTAAAGAGGGAACAACCTCCCCGTTATCATCAATCTCATAATATGCAATATAGGCTAACTTCTTCGCTTCGGGGACCAATATCCTTTCATTGTTCAAAGGAGAAAACCTTTCATGAGCCGGGACCGTTATACAGATCTTGCTTCCAACAGGAAGTCCTTGGTTGGATTCAATGTATTCCTTTTCCAGCTGTTCCTTTTTGCCGTTCAATTCTTTTAGCTTTAAATCAATGGCATTTCTTTTGCTCAAAAATTCTTCCTTATTCATTCGTCATTGAATGTTCTGATTTATATAATCCACAATCTTTTCCAATCTACTTGAAGAAAACAAATGATTATTAAGCGTTCGCTTGCCTTCTTTCCATTCGTAAAATAATTGGTAATATGGTGGATTGAGTGTCCGGTCAACCTTTATACGATATTGATTAGTGCCATATTCAGTTATAAGATTCTCAATATATTCGTCCGAATTTTCTAAATCAGTAACAAATACCATCTTATCAGTAGTAAGTATCATCTTTTAGTTCCTTTCTTTCTCAGTTTTGAATTAATTACTTCCACTAAGCCTCCTTAAGCTGTCCATTGACTAGCATATACCATGTGTCAGCCTTAACCTTTTTCCCGTCAACTTCAAATGCCTTAACCTCTTTAATCGGGTAGGTATCACCGTTCCATTCTCCACGCTCTGCGAGGACTATCCAGCAACCTATAGCTCCCTTAGCCTTACACCCGTATCCGGCAGCAAGAGCAATGCTATCCTTGCCGGTAGCTGACGCTGCACCTCGGTAGCCTGTAGCTGACGCTGCACTATAGCCGCCTGTGGCTGACGCTGCACCATAGTTGCCTGTGGCTGACGCTGCACTATAGTCGCCTGTGGCTGACGCTGCACCTCGGTAGCCTGTGGCTGACGCTGCACCTTGGTTGCCGGTAGCTGTCTTACCATTCTTCCACTTGCATTTTTCAAACGTAAACTTAACGGCTGCGTCTACAATACTCTTAATACTTAGTTCCGCCCCTATGTGAATTTTTGAACAAGCAATTTTCGTATCATCCGTATCTACGTCCATATCGCCAGTCCCCTCAACCTCGTGAAACTTATTCATACCAACTTCGGCAGGTGGATAGTAACCGAACACGTCCAACGGATGGAGGCAGAAGTGAAATCCGTTACCGCAAGCTATTATATCGCCTGTTTCTTCGTAGTCCTTACCTTCTTCGTATTGAAAATCCCTACATGTCATATCGGGGTTAAAACCTTTGTATCCTTTGATTTTGATAAATTCCTTTGGCAAGGTAACGTTATTCGGCAGGTTTGCCCTAAGTACCATGTACGCCATGTAGTTGGAATCAAATCCGGCTATCCCGGTGCCAATGGCAGTGAGAAGAAATTCCTTTTCCGGATGCTCGTTAGCGTAATTACTGAAGTTGCCTAAAAATACAACCAGCTCTTCTTCAGTTACTTTCTGCATATCCTTGTCCAGCGTAGGGATAGCATAGGACTGACCTTGTATCCCTTCTGCCTTCCCCATAATTGCGCCAAATTTCTCAACTGCCAATCTAGCTGCACCTCCGGCGTGATTGCCGTTCATATTGCTTCCAAAAACGAATATTTGATTCTCTTTCAGTTCCTGAATATTCTCAGGTGTTAATTCTCTTTTCATGATTCTTGTTTATTTCTGTATTACTTTTAATTAATGGTTCCTACAAACTTCTCCAGGTTTCCACTCTGACGGTACTTTAGCCCACTCTCTGAATGCCTTATCAAATCCATCAAGGTCAGAGAACATATCCATCTTGGCGGTATCAGTAGTAATGAGGGTGGAGAACTCCTTGAAATACTTATCGGCAACTTTTACGAAGTCATTGTGCAACTTTTTTAAATCTCCAAGCAGAAGGGAGTTCTCTGCCATTAAATCGCTCGCTTCCTCTACTAAGTTATTGGCTTCGCAATTCAACAGGTGAGCGGCTGAAAGCAGCATATTCAATCTATCTATGCTACCATTGGCTATGGCGGCATCTATTATTTTTTTCTTTGGCTTCATAATTGTATATTTTCACTTTACATTTCCTTTCATGCGGTTAATACTTTCGTTCTCCTTTTTATTAATTTTGTCAATCCACCTTTGGAATTTGGCAGCTACAAGAGGGCAGTGTATGCGCAGGTTTCTGTCGCGTTCCGCTTCCCATTCACGTATCTTTCTCTGCATCTCGGTATTCATAAATTTCTCCTTTTTCGTTATAATTCTTTCTTTTGAAAACTGTTGCAAATTTGCCCATATCTGTCACAGGCACACACTCTATGCCCTTTAGCCTTACAATACGCAGAATTATCCCCGAAGTCCGAGGCATTCTTGCAATTCCGACATTTGACATATACAATTTCCGGTTTGACTTTCTTTGGCATACTTAAAATGGGTTGTTATCATCTTCAGTGCTATTACTTGATATGGGAATAATGTTCAAGTCGTAAAAGTGAGTAGATGCAGCATTGAAGCCACAAATAAACTTCAATAGTCCTATATTCCTGCCTTTAGCTATATCAATCATGGCAGTTCCTTTTGTGTCCACGTCTGAAAACTCATCAGGATACCGCTTCCCTTTTACCTCAGGACGATAAATCAGCATAACTATATCTGCTGCTTCCGCTATCTGTCCACTATCCCTTAACCTTGCCAATGTAGGTACAGGGTTAAGATTATCCCTATTCATCTGTGACAATGCAATAATCCATATATCCAAATCCTTTGCCAGATTCTTCAGCCTTCTTGCAACCTCTCCCATCTGCTGCTCTTTGTTACTTCCCTTCATGTTAACATTCAAAATCTGCAAATAATCTACCACAGCCCCGTCTATCCCATTTTTTAATTTCATCTGACGGATTGAAGATATTATCGTGTCGATATTGGACGTGCTCCTATCATCGAAATAGATTTGCATTTTTGATACAGTATCCACAGCCCGGTCTACATTTTCCAACTGTATTCCGGAAAGCGGTGAGTAAAGTATGACATTTGAAGGAATACCACTTATCATTGAAATAATTCTAGACGTAATTTGTTCCTTCTTCATCTCCATTGAATACATGGCTATCTTAGCACCTGCTATTGCAGCGTTTTTCATCATGCTTACAGCCATTGACGTTTTGCCAGCACTAGTTTCACCTGCAATAATTATCAAGTCTGATTTTTGAAGTCCACCTGTTTTCCCATCTATCTTGTCAAATCCGGTCGGTGTACCTGTTAATTCTGTTTTCCCTGACATGTTGCGGTTTATCGTTTCATATACGGATTCTATGCATTCCTTGACCGTGCTGATAGAATTACAATTGGATGAGAACAGATTAGCAAGCTGATCTGACACTTTTTGCACGACGTCGGCAATATCTTCCTTCTCATTAAAAGCGTTACTGTCGAGATAACTCCCAATATCAAAGAACCGTCTCCGTATCATCAGATCATGAAGTCTGCACGCATATTGATACAGATCGAATGTGTACATTCCTGAAATCTTTGTCAGCTCATATAAACTAAAGTCTGGATATGAGAACTCCAGTTTTGATTTCACACTGATGGCATCAGCTCTTCCACCGGAATCCGTTATTTCCAATACAGTCCTGTATATCTGCTTGTGAAAATCGTTATAGAAACAATTTTCAGTAAGGATATCCCTCACTTCGTAAATGGTATCTCTCTCGCTTAGAATGGTCCCAAGAACACGTTTCTCACACTCTTCATCTCTTGGCAATATACGCATTCCACTCGGCATTATTTCATCTTTCATCTTTCATAAACTTGAGTTGTTTTAAAATAGCATAATACAAAACATCCCATTTTGAACGGATGTCTGCTCTGCCCTCTATTGTGCGCAATGCGCTTTTAAACATATCGTTCCCATATTTGTCCCGTAAAAGCAAAAATTCTTCTTCCGTAGGCAATCGCATATTGGAAAAACAATACGGTGCTTGTTTCTTGATATATGACAGGAATTTATAATAGGCATTGTTATCTTTAGAAGATTCCAACAACGCATCATTCGTATCTTGGAACAAATTTGTAGCCCCCTTTTTTATCTCGGTCAATATCCAGTTCCTAAAATACTCCATAAAACCTTTCCTGTCTTTCGAGATAGTCCCTCCGGCTTTTAGGCTTATCACGAACTTGTCAAGCCATAGAAGAAACATATCATGGTCGAAAACCTTTATCCCGTTACGGTACAAATGAAGCCTTATTGCTTCCTCCCATCCGCTGTCTGATGACAGCTCATGTTGCAATTCACTGAGATCTATATCACAACTTCCAAAATCAGAACCCATTTTTTCTTTTGCTCTATTTATAGAGCTTTCTTTATTTATTTCTTCTTTCTTATTATTTGGGTTAGAGGTGGGTTGCAAAATTCCATCATTCTTATGCAGGTGGGTTACTAGGTGGGTTATCAACTCTTGTAACTCTCTATCATTTAATTTGTTAGGTGGGTTACTAGGTGGGTTATCTACAACTTCACCATTATATTTCTCAAAATTGATGAGAGTAATCACATTAACTCCTTGGCTATTATCAGTAGTGATCATTTTCTCTCTTTTCAACTTTCCAAGTAAAGATTTAACCCATTGTTCAGATCTTCCCCATTTTTTAGCAAGAAATCTATTGGATGCAGGATATTGCCCTCTTCCCCATGTTACTTCATAACACCCGATGCGCGACGTAGTCGATGATGCCTCAAATCGTGCTGACTGTATCAAGTCAATCCACGCTTCGCACTCATTAAATGCCCGGGCGGCCTGCCATATCTTGTTATCAAATAACTTGCGGCTTAGTTTTATAAATCCTTTATCGCTCATTTCTTAGAATGGATTATCTTCTTTTAAAAAAAAAGATTTTACATCGCTTACAGACAGATTATAATTGGGAATATGTGCTTCCTCAATTACCCAATTCTTTTGTTGGTACTTAAAATGAATACCATTTAATTCATATTTGTATAAATAGATTTTAAAATGGGGGCTATTGTTATAGAGAAATACAAAATCAGATCTACATTCTATTTCCTTTCCTATCAAGAAAAATTGTAAGGATATAGGACGGTTATGTATGTTACATCTTTCCTCTATATATTTAGATATTCCTGTGCCATATCTTGCTGCTTGAGCCATTGTTGACATATTAATAATATCTTTTTTCAGTTCGTAAATTGATATTATCACATCTTTGGGATTAATACTTACAGTCATTAAATCAAGTATTCCGTAATCACCAAGATTTACCTGTCTGTACATTTTACCTGATATTGCTAGCCCTTTATTAAATAATTCATATTTTCCATATTCACTTTGGTATGCTTCCCAAATAATATCTTCTAAATCTTTCTCTAAAAATTCCATATTACTTTTTTATTATTCCAATTAAATAAAGCAAATTGACTTCCACACTTTTAGGGCATTTAGGTATATGTTCTATTTCATTCATTATTTCTCCTATTGTTTTCATAATTTATGATATAAGAGGTGTGGCAGCCTTGTATAAGGCTACCAGCACTTAGTTGATTATATTTTTGTTATTTCTTGATTTGTTTTATTTCAGCATCAGTGATAAGCATTCCGATTATTGCTTTGTAGTGGTCCACTCCTTTGTAGTTTTCACTGAACTTCTTAAAATCCTCAAACAGTCCGTTTGTTATTATAAAAGAATATGCTTCATTCTTGCAGTCTTTCTCAATATCATACTGCTTTTGTAATTCATTTAAAAAGTCACTGAATGTTGGTATTAAATGAGAATTTGAGCATTCAATCTCAACGGTTGCTATTTTCTTTTTCATAGCAGACCTCCTTTCTTCGCTGAAATGAAGCAAACAATAAACGGTAATATAAACAAGATAGGGTTAATGATAGTGAGTACTAACATTAATAAGAGAGAGGACAATTTAGTTTTCATAAGACAATCCTCCCATGAATTGAAAACCTAATATGCCTAACAATTCACTAAATTTGTTCTCATACCATAGCGGCTGCGTTTCTCTTGGATTATTTGGGCTTACTTGGTTCTCTCCATAAGAAAGACCTTTTTCTGTGATTGATTTAAATTGTTTTTTCTGACCGTGGGAAGAATCTCTCTCTATATCATACAGGTAGCCTTTTTCAATTGCTCTTTTGTTGAATACCTGTGCCGATATTTGTTTTTTCAGCCCCATTTCCGCCAATAATTTGGAAGCTGATTTGAGTACTCCTTTTGATGGGGTATAGTCGGGAAGAGGAAGATTGTACGGTTCAAGTATCTGTTTTGCAATAATCAGCTTTGAGCTTTCATTCAGGTTCAAGAACTTTGCCGCCCATGTAGCTGCTTTCATCTTGTCCGAAATGGTTGGCTTACTAACTTCTGTTTTTTCTTCGATTGCTTTTTGAACAGTTTTGTGGAACACCTGTCTGTAAACTTCAAATACAGGTCTAACTTTTCTTGCGATGAAAAACTCCATACAAGAAACCGTTAAGTAGTAGTTCACTTTGTTGTTACCTCCCCAACTTGCTTCATCTTGCTTGCCATTTTGGGCAAGCATTTTGTAATCAACTCCTTCAATGAATTGCTCGTTTGATGTCAAAGCTCTAACAGCCTTTCCCTTTTCAGAATAGACCAACGGCCACACCTCATCAAGGTTAATTGGGAACTCATTATCAGATTGGGATAACTTTAATACAGCGTTGAAGTACGCTTTGATTTCGCTTTCGCTACTCTTCTTTGATAAAATAATTTCTTTTGCCATTGTTTTATAGGATATTTTTGGCATTTCAGCGGAAGGAATAAAGAAACGGCAACTCCGCACTTACCCGTTATCCTACACCAAACAAGGCAGCGGAAGCATTAACTTTCCGGCACGGGGTTACGTAAGTTGCCGTATATGTATAGCAGCAATCTTGCAAGCATAAAAAACGCCCGCTCGAAAAATATCGGCAGGCTCGCACGCTTGCCTTGTTTGTTATGTAGGATGCCGCAAATATACACTCATTTTCTGAAATACCAAAGAAAAACTATATTTTTTATTCCAAAGTCTTAATCGTAATCTCAACCCGAGGATTATCCTTATCTACGAATTTACGTGCATGGATAAGACAACAATTGTTATCGTTCTTGATACATTTGATTCGCTGCAACACGTCAAGTTGTAGTTTTAATACGTTATCAAGGTCGCTCCGTTTACTTGGGTAGTACACGTCAATGTAGAACTCAAATGGCTCGTTGATATTCAAATCCCTCAACTTCCCTGCCTGCCAGATAAACGATTCCTCATATTTTTTCAGAGCTGGAGTTTTCGCCAAACATCCGTGCCCATTAATGGTTACTATTTTATAACAATTAGCCTTAGAAGGGGCATTCCCGTTAATTATTGTTTTATATTCCATGTTGTTTTTTATTAAAGCCCCGAAGCGTATTCTCCGGGGCACAACCATTATTTACTAACCCTTGCCATTTATGTGTGGCTCACATTTATGAGGTGGTAGCAGGACTTGCACCTGCATGATAGGAGTTTCTCTTGGACTTTCACCAAGTAGTTTATTCATTGACATTGCGGTCTATTCGGCATTACCCGTTATTAACTCAGTGGTTTGAATTTCTTTTTACGGCTAACCGTAACACATTGACTTACCAACCTATCTATAAGAGCTTCACTTTAGCGTCTCTCGTTGTTCCGCCATACCACCATGTTTGCCCGCCCTATCTTCACAGACCGGGAAGGCATGTAAACAAATGCACTTAATCTATATCAAATCATTCAACCCAAATTTAATTTTAATAACATTGATGATGGCTTTATACTGTTTCTCGTAGATTGTTCCCGAATGTGTCTTCTCCACTTTCTTTTCAAACTCTTCAATGCTGCCACAAAAACACCCACAAGTTATTTCGACTTTATTATCTTTTGTCAAATATGCGTGAGTGTGGCGGTTGCATGAACCGAAACAATCAAATCCGCAATGATTGTTATCATTTTCTATATCAGCATTGCCGTACACCCAAGCATCGCCGGACACCCAAGCATTGCCGGACACCCGAGCATCGCCGTACACCCGAGCATTGCCGGACACCTGAGCATTGCCGGACACCTGAGCATCGCCGGACACCCAAGCATCGCCGGACACCCGAGCATTGCCGGACACCCAAGCATCGCTTTCTTGGTCTAAGTTCTCATCTTTCTCAACATATCCTCCCAAATCACCTTCCTTGGCATATTTGAAAGACTTTGTACACTTAATTTGGAATAATTTAATTCCAAAAGTATTGAATACAAACTTGTCTGTAAGTTCAAATTTCTTTTCCATGTCAATCAAAATTAAAATTATCCTCACCGTCCGGTTCTTCCTCCGGCATATCATTACCGAAATCCATCGGTATGAACCAATCTGAAATAAACTCTTCCATATTATTCCTCCGTATCTTCACTATAACACGGCATAAGCAATCCAACACTACTTACATCCTCCATCATACTATCAAAAACAATAGGTTTATTAGTACCCTTAAATGTAGCGACACACTTGTCGCTTTCAAAAAGAGCTTTATTCAACCGTTGCATAATCTTCATGTCAAACTTCACTTGTGGAAGCGGAGTAGTCTGCGTATTCAAAGCACCCTGCAAGACTTTTTCCGCATCAGGATATTTATCAAATGTGGAAAAGTAAAAGAATACTTTATCATTATCCTTGCTGCATTCTATGCCATCTTCGGCAATCATAATATTATCGTATTTCAGCATATCTTTGTAGAAGTCAGCGTGCAGCATTTTACCGTTCAGTGCTTCTATCTCGTGTTCCTCCAATCCCGATATTTCGGATATTCGGTTTCTTGCAAGGATATACCCGTCACAAGCGTATGCAAACCCATTGTTAAAATAGACACATTCCATTTCCTTGCGTAGCTCGTTTCCTTTTGCACAAGCCAAGTGCATCTGCACTTTCTTGTTGAAGTTGTTTTTAATCTCTGACATAGATTATTTCTCCTTGATTTTATATCCAAACGGTACGTTTCCAGCAACAATACTTTCCATGTGCGCCTTGACTTCGGGATGCAAACCATACTCTCTTTCTTCCAATAGATTTTCTTTGGCGTACTTTTGGATGGATTCCCAAGTTTCTTTGCTGATTATCTTGTCAAACTTTTCCTCATATTGAGGATAAATCATATTATCGAAATTGATAAGTCTTGCACCTGTATGGGTTTGGAACTCACCCCACGCTTTCAAAACTTCCCAATTTATGCACCCTGCTTGAAATCCTGTTATACCTCCTTGTTCAGTATTGTTTGCTGCATACATTGCTGCTGCTCCACAAGCCGCAATAGCCTTGCAGATAGTGCCATAATCGTGCTGATAATCATTCAGCAAATGGTTCATAAAATCGGGCAATGTTTCTAAGGTCTGATTCCGAGCATCCTCGTACCACTCTTTTTCAAGATGTTGTTCTTCCGTTATTGCAACTCTTTCACTCATTGTTTATTCCTCCTTGTTTTTATCGCGTTCCGCAATCATCGCATCGGCGTATTCGTAAGCGAGTTTTGCAACTTTCTTTTCACTTGGGTAATCGGTAGCAACATTTCCAGTACCTGTTATCTTTCTTTTTAGCCTGTTCCAAAAAGATGTCGCATCCCTTTTTGATGCTTGAATAATCACCTTCATTGCTTCCATCGCAATATGGTCGCGGCTTATATTACTTTCCATAATCTTACCTTATTATTTGTAAACCACTTTACCATTAGCATCCATCACTCTCCTTGCAGTACCACCGCCGCTATACACCGGGATGCAACTTCTTTCCGACATCTTCTTTGTTTGGTTTGTACCCGGCCTTACAAGGAAACCGTTCTTGTCATACTCTGCATTAGTACCGCTCTTCTGCGGATTGAAAAATCTCGCAACGTCTTGCGGAAATCTTCTTTTCTTTTTCATAACTACTTGTTTTTAATTTGTTCTATAACTTGTCTTTTAATCTTCTTGCTTAACTTACCGACAAAACGTCCATGCTTCTCTGTTCCGTCATCGGGCAACTCGTTTTTGTAAGTGTTGAGCAACTTCTGGATGAGAAGCACTTCTTGTTTTGTCAAAGTAAGTTTCATGATAATAACCTAAAGGAGCGATTCTATATCGCAAAGTTCAGCATATATCAACATCAGCCATGCTATTATTTGTAACAGGATAGCTATATAATTATTACTGTTATCCTTATAAAACAATATCGAGAAAGATATTGTCATAATGATAAAGGCACTAATTCGTATAATCATTGTTTCAGATATGAAATTTGTTTTGTTCGACCTCTATCTCCATCAACTGAATCAAACGTTCTTCGTCTGGAGATGGGATATATATGCCACATTGGGCACTCGCGAAATTCCGAAACCTTTCAATGGTAAGGCTAAACTCTGTACTATCAAGGTCAGACAAACTTCTTAAGTATTTTATTCTCCCAAGAAACTTGTCTTCTCTCTCACGGACGAAAGTGTCTTTGTTGCAGAGAATCTTGTAATAGTTCCGCTTTACATATTCCATCGTTTCACCGATTTGGCAACCGAGATAAGCAAGGCAGACATGAAGGTATTTGTTCTGATTTAAAGATCTTTGGGGTTTCTTTTCCGTCAATTCAAACACCTTCTGTTCCTTTATCAACTTCTCCAGCTTCGCTCTTGCCTGCTGGACGTGGAGAGGATTGGAACCATCGTATTTCATAGGCTAAAATGGCAGATCATCATCCTGGGAAACACTCGGAGCAGCTTCTACTTCTGTGGAAGATGGATATTTATTAGAATCAACAATTTCTGATAAATCTGCTATGATGTATCTTACACCCTCTTTTCTCTCTTCTCTCTTAGGGGCACAACTCATAAAATGAGTATAAGTAATATCTCCAAATGTAGCAGGTTCTTTCCGCTTGAAGATTGCGAAGTTTAAAAAACATCTTTCCTTACCATCTTTACACTTTACTTTCTTTATCAATTCCTTTGGAATGTCTGATAAACAAATACTTCCTCTTAACATAATCAAATGAATTTAAATTTATAACCTTTTATTTTTCTATTATCGTCATCTATCGCAGCAGTCATACATGACCTACTTACCCTTAAAAACTCTGCGGCCTCTTTACCACTGTCAAAAACTCTCATAAGCACGTTCAATGTCGGATGAAACATGCCAACTGGCTTATATTTAGTTATAGAAATCCGATATCCCCTTGTACCATAATTTGCATTATATTTGTAAGTACACCATTCCAAATTCTCAATAGAATTGTTTGCCGGATTCTCATCCTTGTGATTTATGCAAGGATAGTTATTGGGGTTAGGAATGAATGCCTGTGCTACAAGTCTATAAACAAAGAATTTCCTGTTTAAATTCCCCTTACTGAGTTCAACCCTTGGCCTTCCGTCTTTTTGATAAAAAATCGTCTTCATCCTTTCAGGTACAACTTTTAATCCTCCTTTGAAGTGTGGCACATATCTTTTCAAACTTTTCACCCTGCCTAAATTGCTTATCTGATATAATCCTTCATATCCGACAATATCTTTCCATATCTCAAATTCTTTAGATATAGAACCACTTAAAATTGCCATAATTAATTTTCTATTTTTTCTTTTAATAAATACCTGGTTAAATCTCTGTATTCTGCCCACTCTAAAAAAGAGTGTAATAGATTCGTATTATCTTGCTCCATACCATCATAACGATAACATGTAATAGAAGGCTCATAGCGTTTCAATGGAAGTCCTCTGACATCATATCCATGCTTATCTTTGTCGTATCCTTCAAAGATGAACAAGTCAAAGTGAAACACGTCTAAATTGAATAGCTGGAGATAAAATCGCCATTGGCAAGAATTGATGTAATCGGCATCGGTAGGATAAGAATATTTAGTCTTAATATCCCTGATCTCCACACCATTCACCATATCGGCACATCCTGTTATAATAGCATCTCCAAAATCCTTATACAGTCTTATCTCATGAAAAGCATTCGGGTATTCGTTACGATAGGAAAGCGCGGTCTTGCATTGTGCAATATCCATAATCACTTTATCACCTTCAATGTCAAAGGATCTACCACAAGGAACAGGCTCTTTTTGTTCTTTATTATAATGGAGGAAGGTACGTTCTCCTGCATCTACTTTATCGCATTTCGGTGTACCTTCTTCCACTATTTTATGAAATGCCTGTCCAATTTTTGTATACACATTACCCGTGAACTTGCCTGTTATACTGTCAATAACGGATTGCTCCGTTATCTCATAGTTGGCATAATCGCTTTGCTCTATGTACTTTCGGAATGCTTCTAAAATTGTTACGCGAATTAGCGGTATCATACTTTCACGAATAACTTTTTATCTTGATCGAAAGTGAATCCTTTTGCTGCAAGACTCTTCTGCATCTCAGAAAAGAAGGGTACTCGCATAATTTTAGGTAATAGCTTTGTAGCCTCCATCAAGGCAAGAATATCTTCTTCGGTCATTGCGGCGGCAAGCTGTTCACGTATTGCGGCAAGCTGTTCGTTAGCTTTTGCTTGCGCTTCTCCTTTTCCTTGAATCGATATCTTCACTTTCGATATAATGTCAGACATACATGTATCAAACTCGGTTGTTCCATAATCAGGTATTACCACAGTTCCAAGTCCTGCTACATTTTTGCCTACAAAATTATCCAACGGTGCAAATGAAATAGAACGTTTCCCATTTTGTATGAATACATATCCAACTTGGTCAGCTATCCTAACAAGCAGGTCTTTTGATTGCCCTGTGCAATCCGGAGAGTGCTTTATCACATCGCCGTCTGCCGTTTCCTTGTCATGGCATATAAAAACAATGTCAGAACCATTCGAGCGAAGAAAGTTGACGAACTCTTTAAAGTCCTCGCCCATCTGCCCGAACCGTTTTAAAGTATTTGTTTTCAATTTATAATTATTGTCAATAGCATATTGACTCAGATAATCGTCTATCATTGATTTGGCTGTATCGACAACTATTGTTTTGTAATCTTTCATAGATTCACGTTCTGAATCAATATCTTTCCAACATTTAGCCATTATGGTATCACAACGTTGTACTGCGCGGTCTGCCCCCCTGTCGCAATCTATCAATAAAGGATTATCCGCTGTTGTAGCTACTGAGGTTTTTCCACTTCCGGGGACTCCATATAATACAATAATTACAGGACGCTCCGGTAAAACATCATTTTTCTTAACTATAGGCATAATATTTAAATTTTAAAATGATTGCTTTTACCAACACAAAAAAGGCAGGTCCGCAGTCCTTACAAAGTTCCGCTTCCTGCCATGATATATCTCCACTTCTTCAAGCTCATTTTCAAGAGAATCAATTTCTTCATTGATAAGTGCAATATATTCAGCCTTACTGTCAGCATTGAATGTGAGCATTACCGCTTCTTCACTCATTTGCTGAACCGTGTCAAGCTCTGAATAAAGCTTATCAAGTTCTGAATTAATAGATGATTTACACCTCATACTTTCTCCAAAAATTGCAAAGGGAGTGAATAAACAGCTTTTAACTTAGAAAATTTGACATCTGCACGCCCATCTTTAATTTTAATAATCGTGCCTATCAGCGTATCGCCAATTTCACGGACTTTATCACCTTTTTTCATAATAACTACGTTTAAATATTTGTCCGAAAGGCAGGAATCGAACCTGCTTCTTGTGGGGTAATGAGACCTACATAAAGAATATGATTATTATTAAATTACCACATACATTCCATAATGCTACTTTCGGAGGATGTTCATACCTATATTCACATACCGGCATGAACGGATAATATTACTAACTAAAACATAGATAGAGAAAATATTAGTCACACTCTTTCAGTTCATTGTATGTCAGGACTACCAGTCTTATGCACAACAGGAAGATAATGGAAAATATAATCACAGATACGCATTTTACAGGACTTTCCGTAACTATCGCACCATAAATCATTCCTAAAGAACATAAGGCGGCAAATAAAGACATGATAAAATTGGCTGTTTTCATTATATTATGTAAAAAAGGGTACGTCCCCAAATAGAAGTATAAACTGTCACATTTAAAACTTTATTGATGGAAAAGAGGAACGTACCCGAATTATTATTACTTTTGCGGTGTCACATTTAAAATTTTTGTATTATGAACAAATTTATACTGATCGAGGGCAAGACTTTCCCTTGTTATATAAATCCTGATCATGTAACTTTCATTGAACATAAGAACCGTATGACTTTTATTCATTTGGTATCCGGTGATGTGGTTGAAACAACTTTGCCAATACCTCAAGTGTTGTCTCTGTTAAGCCAACAATAGTATTCTTCCCAAAGATCATTGCCAATTCTAGCAATTAGAAGCTTGTCTCTCCACGTATATATCGGTGAATTGTAAATCCACTCAAAGAGATGCGTGGAGATGGGTTTTTTTGTTTCTATGGCAATCTTAATAAGCCGTCTTTTGAGCCATTTTTTAAGAAATCGTTTCATGAGGTCATTTAATTATTAAGTTCGTTCCCCTCAACGGCTTAAACCGGTTGTTACCCCGAATCTTACGGGAGGGGATATATTAGACCTTTCAGCGATACTTGTGCCTAACCAAGCATACTCACCACGCTAAAGACAAATTGGCGTGCTGAAAGTAAATTTCATTTCAACTTCGTGGCTTTACCACCATCAGACATTTACAACCATTCGACCGTTATCGTCTTATCTTCGGTTGCTATCGGTGTCAATTCCGTTCCACTTGCACCCACCACTATCTACCATCACTGGCTTCGCTTCTGTGCCTGCGCAGAAATCATATATAATAATTGTACGGTTTACCCATACATTATTTCTATTGTATAAATAAATATTTCAAAGAACTATTTTTTGCTCCCTGCTCAGTTATCGCTACTGAATTCCGTTCATTCCGTCAACAGGGATAAATGTCTTTAAAGTTTAGTCAATCAACTCTTATATTATTCAATACGTCAGCCGCATTACAAAACCATTTTTTCTTTCCCTTGAAATCTATGCGAACTTTGCCCTTAGAGTATAAGTCTTCCAATCTTTTTTCTCCACCCACAAGTCTTGCTGCTGTATCCTTACAGAAGGTTACACCATACCTGTTAAGTTGGCGAGATTGGTTACTATATCTTATTTCGGCTTCGTTCATACTATTTCATTATTGTCATTTCTTTATAGCAGTAATGGTTATCTTGTTGTCCTTGCTTATATAGCAACTATATCTTTCCACATCGTCTCTTGGATAAGACTTTGCGATTTCGTATGCCCATTGTCTCAAACTACGACATTCAAGATAGCTCCCAAGTTGAGCTGTCAGAGAAGAACCCGCTTTGATTTTCAATATATCATTCTTTGTAATTTTCATACTTGCTTTTATTTTCTATATTTTATGCTTAAATATTATTCGTTTAATTTGCTTTTTAAAAATCGGTTTCATATATTTGCCATCTGATGAGTGGCAAGTGACTTATATAAGTCACTCCGTTTTTATTTTGTCTTTCTTTGCTTTCTTGCTTTGATTGACAATGCAAAGATACTTTATAATTTTAAAGTATAAAATAGTTTGCTTTAAAATTATAAAGTAGTTATAATTAATTAACAATTCAAGATAACAAAAGATGAATATGAATAAAGTCATAAATATTTTAAATGCGGCAAAAGCCAATAATGGATTAAGCCGTGAGGAAATAGAGAGGATATGCGGAAAAGAAACGGATGCTGTACTTGCTTTCATTCGTAACAGTGGAGTATGCACTATGGGCATAAGAGATAGGATAATCCACGTGGATGATGGCAAATTCGCATTGCTACTTGATGAATTAAAACAGAAGAAAAAATCAAAATTCAGTGGAGTTATAAAATGGGTCATGGAGAATATTATAGCTCCACTGATTAAAAGTTAGAGCTTCTGATACTCTATAAATTCACCGATTATAGAAGGGTGTTTTAAGTGTATAAATTTTATAAAAGAGTCTACAATATCGTGATTGCTTATTGTATTGACTTTAATGTGTTCACGGTAGCAGTCTTGACGAAGTACATTTAGCACATCGTTGTTAATAAGCGATTGAAGCTCGTCAATCTGATGTTGTAGAGAAGCGACAAATTGAAGGTCTGACAAGTTCTGTTCTGGTTCTTGTTCAATGTGACTTGCTGGTTTAAATGGATTTTCCATAATTCGTTCTTTGAAATGTTTACAATCGGTTACAAGGCTACGTTAAGCAGCCTTGTGTTCACGGATGAGGTTTGAAATAATGATGTATATTTTATCAAGAAAATGGTTACGTTCAGCGATTTCAAGTTTGGACTCATCACGCCTTATTTTCTTGTAACTGTGTATTGATATCTGGTATAGATAATAAAGCTGTTCATACACCTTGTGCCATACGTCTTGCTGTTTGGTATTTGTGGCGGATGCGTATTTGTTTACCAACTGACGAACTTTGTTGCGTAGCGAGATTTCGGGTAACATTTCTGATGACATTGATACCGATAACAGAAGTTTGCCATTCTCTCCCCTTTCTTGCTCTATCGCATCAAGACGCTTTTCAACATTTTCAAGTCGTTGTTCGTGTTCAAGATTTATATTTGCTTGCATCGCAAACATCTGTGCAGAGGTGAGCGGTTTTTGTTGCTCTTTTAGAGCTTTTTCCATTGCGTTGAAGGCTGCGATATAGTCCAGCTTGAATTTAAGGGCTTTCTTTCCGGTAAAACCCATCGCCAAAAGAGTAAATCCATCACGGTTCATTACGAACATTGGGTATTCTTGCCTATTTTGTTCATTAACATAAATAGTTTCAACAAACATAGGGTCAGCCGAAGTTTCGGCACACCCCTGTATAAGCTCTCTAATAGCATCTAAGACGTGCTTATGTTCTTTTCCAAACTTTTCAGCCACCAATAGGCTGTTAGTTAAAACTTGGCCGTTCTGACCTTTAAAAACTAGATCGTTCATATTGACTAATTTTATACCTCACCCTTTCTCCCAAGATAATTATTAGGAGGTGGATGAACATTGTTAAACTTCAATTATTCATTTTGTTGCTTTAATACTGGATGCTTCTCCAACATCTTTGCTTCATCTCTTATTGGTTATTGTAATACAACGCTTGGGCGCCTGTTGTTAGGTGATGGGAACAGAGCAGGTCTTGCCAATAAAAGACATACAGTATAAAACAGAAGAGCCTTTTTATCTCACGGCTGTCATTGGTTTAATCCAAAGTTCCGCACGGTAGGCACTGATAGAACCGATTGTATGGATTTAATCTAACTAATAGGAAAGAAAAAATCCGTTGCTAAAGTAGAGAGGCAACGGATTTCCAAATATAAAGAAGGCTCACGTTTGAGCGATTGTTTAATCATGTGTCTGTTGCCTCTCTACTTGCAACGGGTGCAAAGGTACTTTATTTTTTTAAAGTACAAAAGAAATGCTTTAAAATTATGACTATTGTAAGTAGATTTTTTGAATGTCTTGAATTAAGTGGTATAAAACCCTATGATATAGAGGTTAAATTTGGCGTAAAGTCTGCTCAGTCAAAAATATCGCAGCTAAAAGGACAGAAGACAAAAGGCGGTAAAGATAAAACACTGCCTGTTGATATTCTTGCAGCGTTATGCTCCGCAAATCAGAATATTAATCCTGCATACATACTTAATGGCACAGGTTCTCCAATTATAAGAAAGCAATCAGGTACAGAGGATTTATATATTGAAGAAGAAAATAATGATGAAGATGTTCCTGAATATGTTTATCATTACACGACATTGAAGGGGTTGGCCGGTATTATTTCATCTTCATGTTTACGGTTTTCATCATTTTCAAATAGTGATGATTTAAGAGAAAGGGAGCTTGTGGATGACGGATATAATTATCTGTGCTTTTGCACAGGTAAATCATCGGCTAACAAACCAGCTATGTGGGCTAAATATGCAAGTAATTATGATGGAGTCTGCATAAAATTTAACTTGAAAAGGATATTAGATATTAATAAAGAGCTAAAAGATGATATTGATTCATTTTACGTAAAATATGTTCCATCCTATTTCTTAACTACAGGGCAAGATGAAAAGTGTAGGAGTAGATATAAAAACGAGAATTGGGCTTTTCAGAATGAATATAGAATCATTAGCAGTCACGTAAAGGAATTAAGGATAGACGAGCAGTGCATAGATTATGTTGTATTTGTAAAGGGATGGGGTGATAATATTTACAATCAAGCTCAAGATATTATTAAAAGAGCAGGAAAGCTTAATATTCTTCTAAAAGTGAGATGTGAAATAATAGTATCCGAAATAACAACTGAAAAGCAAATCGAATGGGATGAAGTTGTTAAATTAATGAGTGAAATTTATCTGAATGTGAAGGATGATAGTGTTATGCTTGATAAGTTCATGAATACAATGAGGGAAAATGGCGAACTCCGAGCAAAACTTGAATCTAAGAAGGAAGAAATAGAAAGGCTAAAGAAAAAAGTTGCTGCATACGATCAGAATTTTGTGACCGGTGTTGCAGAGGTGAAAAAAGATGCTTAATGGAAATAGTCAGATAATATGGAAAATCAGACAGCTATAGACAGACTGAAATTGTTCGCAAAATGGGCAAGAAGTAAAGGATACGTCAAAGGGGAAACCTCTTTTGAGGCTTATTGTGGACTTTCTCCCAGATATATGTACAATTTGAAGCAGAATGGAAAAGGATGTGTAGGAAGTGATAAGATAGCCCTTGTAGCCATGAAATTCCCAATGCTCAATGTACGATGGCTTTGTACAGGAGAAGGCAGAATGGTGGAGGATGAAACCACTGCTTCGGAAGACTTCAAAAAAGCAATATGGCATATTGAAGAGCTCCGTGAAACAGTCCGAAAAATAGCCTTTTCCAATAATAAAATACACATTTGATTATCAGATATTTATATAAAAAAATATTATATAATAGGGCAATTGTTACAATAAATTATTTTTAGAAACAAAGCTTCATTTCATTTAAATTGTAAATGGTTATTTTACAAGCAGCATTAACACTCTGTATACCATAAAGATAGATATGATTTGAAGCACTATGTCTAGTTTAGTTTTTGTGTTGTAAGTGCTCCCATCGTAAGCGAACGAATGGGAG
>OLWB01000079.1_pt1 | contig 89046 bp, 97 predicted proteins | sample 1673331 | NCBI WGS metagenome assembly OLWB01 (sample SAMEA3178943, study PRJEB25190) | human gut metagenome | biome: human gut; feature: human-associated habitat; material: faeces | place: Austria | collected 2013
GGAACATAAAAAATGAAAATTAAAAAAATCACACAAGTTTTTGAAAGAGCCTATTTATAAAACAACAAATTATATTTAATGATTGTTATAAAAATATGAATAAGTAATTAAAGGAGAATTTTTATTTGCTTAAGTTTCAGCCATTCTTCTTGTTTTAGGATATAAAATTATGGTGTTTTTAAAATATTGTTTAATGGGGGGAGATAATTATGTATTGTCAGAATTGTGGTATGCTTAAAATTAATTGTATTTGTGGAAAATATAATAAATCGGATATTAATAGAAATGAAAATCATGAAATAAATGAAGAAACAAAAACTGATTTTTCTTCAGATACTGCTGAAAATGAATCTCAAGTCAATTCCAAGCAGGATAAAATTCAAAAAACAATAAAAGAAAATTTTCCATTTTCTACATTTTTAGAAGATCAACTGGAAATATTGATAGAAATTGTTGAGGCTATTGAAGAGGACCATAAATATGGATTTGAGCGATGAAATGTTAAAAGAAATGAGCTATGTGGAAAATCAAAATATCGGACAAAAGTAATGAAAGATTTAGAGGATGATGTAAAGATTCCTTCTCAAATAGCTAAAGATTCAGAAATTAGACCTAACCATATTTCAAAAGTCTTATCTGAATTAAAATCACATGAACTGGTTGAATGTATTAATGAGGAATCTAGAAAAGGCAGATTATATAGACTAACGCCTAAAGGTGATGAGATAGTTAAAAAAATTTAAAGGAATAGTTTTAGAAACTATATCTATTTTAAATCTATTTTAATCACTTACAACATCAGTTATGAATGTTCTGTAATTATCCACAACATCAAATGTTACATTACTATCCAATGCTTCAAAGTGTTTTCTTCCACATTTAATCTTATAATCTTCTTTATCTCTTAAAGATGATTCATCAGTACTGCCTTTTGTTTCAATAACAAAGTACATTTTTGTTTCATCTTCTGATTCCATTAAAATAGCCCAATCAGGATTATAATTGCCTATTGGTGTTTTAATTTTAAACCAATCTGGAAGTTTAGTATAATATTTAACTTTGCTGTTATTTTCTAAACTTTCAACAAATTTTCGTTCTTGTTTGCTGTCATAAACTACGTAATTATAAACAGATTTATTTGCTTCAACCATGTTTTTATCTAAGTAACCAAATAGTTCTTCATTAGCAAATAATTCTTGATCATAATATTCTCCAGTTTTAGTGTACTTAATGCCGTCTTTAATTAGATTTTTCATCTCATTGTTGATTAAACGTGCGCATTTTTCCATATATTCTTGCGGATTTTTCTTAAATTGGTCTAAAGTATTGCTTTCAGTCAAAATCCTGACAATTGTGTTTCTGGTCAAATCAGTTTGATTTTGTAAGAATGTTACGATATCTGGAAGAGCAATATCTTCTTCATCAAATTCAATTACATCTGTTTCACCATTTTCTTGAGCATGTACTCCTGATGCATCAATTGTTAATCCACTTTTAAGATAAATTAATTTTGGAGCTTTAACTTTTAATTTTTCATTAAAAGCATTTACACAATTTTTAATTAATTCTTCGCTATCATAATCAACTGAATAAGTAGTCATACATTTAATAGAATTCCAAAATTGTTCGAAAATTGGATTATTAAGTACTTGTTTTCTGACTTTAATTTTGCGTCTATCAGTTGCAACTTTAATAGGAAGATTTTTGGTTGGTTTTTCTACAACTTCAATAATTTCTTTTCTTATTGATTCATAATCTTCAGGAATATCAATACTGCCTTCTTCTAGGGCAACTTTTAATTTATCTAAAATTTTACCTTTGCCGTCAATATATTTCATTTTTTTGAAATGATTAAAGATTTCAGTTGAGCGATTATCTAAAGGTACTTCTTTTCCTTGTTTATTAACCCATAGAATATGTGCAAAATCCGTTTTATTAAGTGTTCCAAATTTATATCCAGTTTCATCTTCAATATCTTTTTGAAGATTACGTGCAAAATCACCATATGACCCATTTGCCATTACAGTTAATATATTAATATTTTTATCATGTATTCTTTCACCATCTTGGTTTACACATAATCTAAGTCCACGACCAATTTCTTGACGTTTTTTTGTTGTAGATTGGGTTTCATTTAAAGTACAAATCTGAAAAACATTTGGATTGTCCCAACCTTCTCTTAAAGCTGAATGAGAAAATATAAAACTTAATGGTGTGTCAAAACTTAAAAGTTCTTCTTTTGCACTCATTATTAAATTAAAAGTATCTGTAACTTTTTGTGTTCCACCTTTAACTTCACCATTTTTCTTCAGTTCTGAATCTTCAAATTTACCTTCTTTGTCTTTAGCAAAATACCCGCCATGAACTTCACTAGCAGGTACTTTTAAATCAATGTAATCAAATAATGTAGAATATCTCTCTTTTTTAATTAAATTTTTATATTCCTCTTCAAAAATGTCTGCGTAAACACCATTTGACCAAGTATTATTCTCACCATATACTCTATAATTAGATACTTTGTCTATAAAGAATAAACTTAAAACTTTTATTTCTTTTCCTTGTTTTAAAAATTCCAATTGTTTATCTAAATGTTCTTCAATAGTTTTTCTAATTTGAGCTCTTTTTAGACTTAAATCATCAATATCTCCAATATAAATTCCTTTTTCCAAAACTACATCTGCTGGTGAAAAAATAACTTTTTCAATTCCATCAAATTGATTAATCTCATCAACAATATATCCAGAATATTTATCACTATGAGTAATATCTTCTAAATTATCACCTTTTTTAATTTTAACTATTTTTCTTTTAGTTTTACCATTAACTAAAACATCAACTTCAATTTGTGCAGTTATAGGTGAATGATTGAAATTTGTTGATACTAATTCTAAATATGCGTCATTATGATATCCTTCGGAAATAAAAGTAGCTACTTCAATTTGTTTAACTAAATCTTTTTCAGCAGCATCTACAGCGTCTAATCTAAATACCATATTTTTCTTATCAGGAGGTGTTGCAGAATATCTTAATGTACATAATGGATTTAAATAAGAAATAGCTTTTTCACCTTTACCTCCTAAAACAGACTGAGGTTCATCAATTATAACAATAGGTCTAGTTTCTGCAATTAAATCAATCGGTTTATAACCACTTAATTTATCTTGTTCACGGTGAATAATATTACTTGTATTTTGTTTTTTAGTGTCATCAAGACTTGATTTGCTAAAACTTTTGTTAAAAGCATCGATGTTTATTACCATAATTTGAATATTTGAATTTACTGCAAAATTACGTACTTGTTCTAACTTTGAAGAATCATAAACAAATGAATCAAAATTCACATTTTCGAAAATACCTCTAAAATGGTCTTTGGTGATTTCAATTGTTTTTTTCACACCTTCTTTAATAGCAATACTTGGAACTACAATAATAAACTTTGTAAAACCATATTCATGATGTAATTTAAATATTGTTTTTAAATAAACATATGTTTTACCAGTACCTGTCTCCATTTCAACATTAAAATCTAATGAATTTAATGATTGAGTTGGATTAAGTCTATTTCTAATTTGTATGGCTCTTAAATTCTCTAAAATATCTTGATTGGAAATATCTAACTTATTTCCAATACCTTGACCTACTTCTCCAGTGTCTGAAAAACTGGCCTGTCCTGAAACTGTAAAATATTGTAACATTGAATTTTGACCTTTAAAAAGATCAACTACTGCATCTACAGCTTCTGTCTGATAATCAAGGTTTGAATCAAATTGAAGTTTCATTTTCATATCTCCTATATGGTTATAAATTTATCAATTTTATGACTACTTAAAATTTCTTTAACATTTGTTTTAACAGAGTCTTTATTATTAAAAGAAGAATCTTTAAATACTACACGTGAAATAGAAGATTTTTCAGCTATTTCAATAATTTGATTTGTAATTTCGTTAGTATTTTCATTAGTAATTGAGTCTTCTAAACAAACAATCAAAGCTCCATATCCTATTGAATAAATATTATTCTCTTTTGATTCAATTGGGAATGTTAAATCAAGTCCATATTTAAGCATAAGTTCATAAATTAAATCTTCTTTATTTCTATCAGGTTTAATATTATCAACAAGTAATGATTCTTTAATGTTATTATAATTTGGATCCCATTTTTCTAAGTTACTAGAATCTAATTTCAATACTTTAAATCCAATATCTAAATCTTTATTTCCTGATTCTTCAACAATCTTATCTCCAGCTCTTCTAATTCTTTCTTTTCCAATTTCACAGATGTTTTTATATCCTGCTTTATAAGCTTCTGAATCTTCATCACAGAGTTCTGGTAATTGGACCATTATAAATTTTCTAAAACTATTTTCTTCTTCAGAATTTAGTAATAAAACAGAATGCGCAGTAGTTGCAGAACCCGAAAAGAAATCTAAAACAATATCATTTGCATTAGTGAATGATGAAATAAATTTTTTAATAATCAACTCATCTTTTGGAAAATCAAAAATATTATTGCCTAAAAGGGCCCGTAAACGTTTACTACTTCCCCGCCTATCTTTATAAAAAACAGTTTCAATGAGTTGTGTTTCATTATCTTTTAAATATCTTTTTTTACAAGGCACATTATTGCCATTAAAATGTATCAATCCATTTTCAATATCATTTAATAATGAATCTTTATCTGAATAAGCATAACCTCTTGAAGGGGGTTTTACAATTTCTCCTGTGAATGGATTTTGTATTTCCCATATCGGACCATTACCTCCTCCTCGAGAAATATCTGATGCAAAATAAATTCCGCGTTCATCAACCCAATCATAATGTGAGTGATTTTTACTTGGCGCATCATTAGGCAAGTTTTTATACCATTTCTTCAATTCTTCTGAAATACGACCATAATCAAATCCATATTCTTTTTTCAATTGATTTACTTTTTGATAAATTTCCATTATACCCATTTTTTGCTCATGCCAAGATATATTATTTAAATTACAATAATTCAAATTTTTAGCATAACATAACATATACTCGTGTGATTTGGAGACAAATTTTGCAGCATTTCTTCGCCCTCCTCTCCAAATAAAGTTAGAAACATGGTTATCTTCTCCAAAAATTTCATCACAAATTTTTTTCAAATTTCCCATTTCATTATCATCAATACTTATAAAAATAACTCCGTCCTCTTTTAATAAATTTCTAGCTAATTTTAATCTTGGATACATCATATTTATCCAATTGGTATGAAAACGTCCATGAGTTTCTGGATTAGTTGTTAATCTAACTCCTGATGTTGAATTTTCGAGGTCAGAAAGTTGACCTGAAATTCTCAAATAATTTTCTAGATTATCTTGATAATCGTCTGGATAAATAAAATCATGCCCAGTATTATATGGTGGGTCAATATAAATCATTTTTATTTTACCATAATAACTGCTTTGTAAAAGCTTTAAAACTTCTAGGTTATCTCCTTCGATATATAGATTTTTAGTTGTATCCCAAGATTCACTTTCTTTTTTATAAGGTCGTAAAGTACCTAAAGAACGTTTTCTAGATTCTTTGTCGGCATCAGATTTGCCTGGCCATGAGAAATCATATCTTTCATTGGAGTTATCAACATACTCTCCCAAAATAGCTTTTAATTTATTAAAATCAATATAACCGTCTTCATATATTTCTGGAAATATCTCTATAAGTTTAGAAATATTTTCTGAAACTATGTCTTTACTTTTCCCATCTAAGTGTATTTCATCCATTTAATCACCTAAATAGTAATAACCTCATTAATATGGTTTGTTTTCAATATTTCTTTGGCGTTTGTTTTATCTGCATCTGATTTGAATCCACTATCTTTAAATACAACTCTTGATATTGAAGCATTTTTAGCCAAATCAACAATTTCATTAGCTATGTCTTTTGTTATATTGTCATCAAGACATATTATTAATGCTCCATGACCTATTGAATAGATATTATTTCCTTTTGGTTCAATTGGGAATGTTAAATCAAGTCCATATTTAAGCATTAACTCATAAATCAAATCATCGTTTGTTCTGTCTGGTTTAATCTTGTCGGCCATCAAAGATTGTTGTATATTATTATAATCCGGGTCCCATTTTTCAAGATTTGAAGTATCCAGTTTGAAAACTTTAAATCCAATATCTAAATCTTTATTTCCTGATTCTTCAACAATCTTGTCTCCAGCTCTTCTAATTCTTTCTTTACCAATTTCACAGATGTTTTTATATCCTGATTTATATGCATCAGATTTTTCATCGGATGGATATGGTAGTTGAACCATGATAAATTTTTGATTTTTGTTTTCTTTGTTATTTATATCCATAACTGCATGTGCTGTTGTTGCTGAACCTGAAAAGAAATCTAAAATTGTGTCTCCATCTTTAGCAATTATTCTTAAAATATCTTCAACAAGATAAATTGATTTTGGGAAATCAAAGGTTTTTTGGCCCATTAAATCTTTTAATACGTTTGTACCATAAGCAGTTGCATTATATTTTTTTTCAACCCAATGAGTAGTTAAAACTTGTTGTTCTCTAATTTTGTATAAAATTTCAAGCTTTCCTGTTTTTGGATTTATTGCTGCTTTCATTTCATTATTATTTAATCTTGTTATAAATCCATCAGGTAAAACAATCCAAGCTCTTTCTGTACCTTTATTATCAATTGGCAAAACTTTATGATATCCTTGTTTCTCTTCCAAACTTAAATCTTTTAGATCTGGACTAACATAAATTGGATAATATCCTTTAGGTTTTATAGCTTTGGTTGTGTCTCCTCTGATAAAGTTTTTCCATTTAAAATTACCTATTTCATCTTTTTCTGTGAATTCTTTTAATTTGTCTTCATTTAGTACAACTTGGTTGAATTTTGCAAAACTTTTATTTTTTGCGTATACTATCATATATTCATTGGATGCTGAGAAAAACTTGGCGTGTTGCCTTCCTTCAGGTTTGTGGACTACTGTTATAATTCCTAATCTATTATCTTCATTGAATATTTCATCACATATGTCAATTAAATTATTTAATTCGTAATGATCAATAGCAACGATAATGCAGCCATCATCAGTTAAAAGATTTCTAGCTAATTTTAATCTTGGATACATCATATTTAACCAGTTACTGTGATAACGACCATTACTTTCTGTATTTGTTGATACTTTAATTTTTGATTCTTCACCTGTAACTATCTGACCAGTTAACTTCAAATAAGTGTTTAAATTATCTGAATAATCATTTTGATATATTATGTCATCACCGGTGTTGTATGGTGGGTCTATGTAGATGCATTTAATTTTGTTGTAATATGAGTTTTGAAGTAGTTTTAAAACTTCTAAATTGTCTCCTTCAATATATAAATTCTTTGTTGTATCCCAATTTTTACTTTCATCTTTATAAGGTCTCAATGTTCCAGTTGAACGTTTTTGAGACTCTTTATTAGCATCATACTTGCCCGGCCAAGTAAAATTATACCTTTCGTTGCTACTATCAACATTTTCGCCTAAGATAGATCTTAATTTATCAAAATCAATTTTATCTTCAGTAATTATTTCTGGAAATATTTCTTTAAGTTTAGAAATATTATCAGCAACAATATCCATGCTTTTTCCATCTAATTTTGTTTCAATCATAAAAACACCATAAACCTTATTATTCTTTGCCTATTTTTGAAATAATCAAAATTTCTATTCCTTTAACATCATTTACATTTGCAAATGTTACATATTTCTTGTCAATCCTTAAAAATGTCCGTCTAGCCCGGAACCCACTATGATTTGCATATAAATCTTCCTCTTCTGAATATTTAACTACATAATCTCCAGGAACCACAAATAATTCATTCATCGTTCTATTATATTTCAAATAAAATGATTTAGAACCATATTCTTTAAAATACCTTCCTTTTTCAACAGGAATATTAATTTTAGGATATGGGAAATTATTTGTTGAAGTCCATTTTTTTGTAGCGTAATCTCTTTCAACTTCAATATAAAATATAATGCCTTGATAATTTCCAATTAAATCAATTGCAGTATCTGATTCTAAATTTTTTTTAAGATTAAATTTTTTAAATAGATTAATTGTTCTTATTTCAGCAGTTTTATGATAATTTATATTTGAATTTTCAGATTTACTAGCTTCTTCATCATTTTTAACGTATATACCATCAGTAGGTACACGTCCAGTTGATTTTACATAAAATAAAGTGTTTTTTCCCATATTACATTTCCATAAAATATTTTTATTATTCTGTTTTTAATTCAGATATTAATTTTTCTTTTTTAGATTTAAACTCTTCAGCTTCAATATTTAATTCTACTTTACGATTATAATTTGGTTCTTGAGAAATTTCTTTTTCAATTTCTTTAATTTTCAAATCTAACATAGAAATCTCATCATAAATTCTTTTAATTTTCTCTACAGGTAAATTTACAATACCTCCAGCAGTTATTGCACCATCATGTTGGACAATAGACTCAAAATATGTATTATAAAATTTATAAAAATTAGTTCGATTAAAATTGTCAAATTGTATTTTTAAGATAAAGTTTTCTTCAATTTCACTTAAATTATCCATATCCATCCAGTTTGTAGAAATAATTTTATCTTCAATTACAATTTTATTATAATCTGCTTTACTATCCCGAATATGTGCTCCATAAAATTTTAACTCATTTTCATATTGCATAACTAAAATAAGAGGATAAGGAATAAAACGCATTAAGATATTTGCAACCATATCAATTTTATCATCTTCCTTAAATTTACCAATAGCTATTTTGTGCACATTCTCATACTTTAAAGTTACATTAAATAATTCTACTTCATGATATTTTCTTTTATCATCAATATATTTTTGAACACGCACATTTTCTTCTGAAAATTTATAACACCATTTAATTTGTTTCACAAGGTCTGTAAAAATTTTTTTATCTTTAGTTTTTAAATCCCCTGCTTCAAATACTTCTTTTTTTGGAATTACAATATCAACAACACAATCTCGTGGAACTTCAATAATATTTTCAATTAAAACCATGACCCATCACCTAATTATCAAGAAAGTAATAAGTTCAAATTCTTCAAGCCCATCAATGTCTTTTTTAACAACAGCCGTTCCACCTGGTTGAAAAATAGTGCCTCTGCCAGTTTCTTGTTTTTTACCAACTATATCCTGAATTGTTTCAACTAATAATTCTGAATATTTGCTCATATCTTTTCCATTATCCGTGTCAAAGTTAAACTCTTTAACTAAATCATACAAAACTTCTTTTTTACCTAAACAAAGTTTTTTATAATAATCTAAGACTTTTTTAGATTTTATGTATGAGAATTTAACTTCACCGTCTTCACCGATGTAGACAAGATAATAAGGACTTAATGGATTTTTTTCAAGGTTTTCAGTTGTTCCAGATATTTGTCTAAGTAAAAATATTACACCAGATTCTATTTCATTTAATATCTCAGATGGAATTTCTACTATTGAATATATTCCTCGTGGAGCCTTTTCTAATTCAACTCTATTCTCTTTCATATAATCCATTAATTCTATTTTAAAATCATTAAAAGTTAAATCTGTAATAGATATTGAATTTCCAATATCTTCTAAATCTAAGACTCTATCTTGTAACTCTTCTAGTTGATTTTTACGATAGGTTAAATCATTCATCTTTTGATCATCAGAAATAATATTTTCTTCACCTGTTGCTGATACATCAACCATTACCATACGATTTTTAACACGACTTTCTAAATCAATATATTCATCTAGTTCCATATTTGGCCAAAAGTTAACAAGTTGAATTTGTGTGTTTTCAGAACCAATACGATCAATTCTTCCAAATCTCTGAATAATCCTTACAGGGTTCCAGTGAATATCATAGTTAATTAAATAATCACAATCTTGGAGATTTTGACCTTCTGAAATACAATCAGTACAAATTAAAATATCAATTTCATCAACTGCCGTAGGATCAATATTTGCTCTTTCTTTTGATTTTGGTGAAAAGTTAGTTAAAATATCATTTAAATCACTTTGAACAACATTATTAAGAGTTGTTTTATTTGCATCACCACCAGTTACAAGAGCTGAATGGATTCCAAATTCTTCATTGGCCCAAACACTTATATTTTTATATAAGTATTTTGCTGTATCTGCAAAAGCCGTGAAAATAATTATCTTTTTATTTCCAGGATTAATTGGGTTTAAAATTTTATGTTTAATTTCTGTTTTTAAATCATCTAATTTTTTATCTCTTTCAGGAGTGATTTCATTAGCTTTCATTAATAATACTTCAAGTTTTTGTTTATCTAATCTTAAATCTTGTTCCCATTTAAGTTGGTCAATATCTTGAAGTAAAACTTTTCTTTTTTTACCAATCATCAAATTATCCCAATCTTCATCATCATCCTCTAAATTAATATTATTAATTCCTAAATCAGGATTGTAATCTATTCCTTTATCTAATTTCTCCAGAGTTTGATTAATAAGATATAATATACGTTCAGTAGTTAATTTAAATGCATAAATTGAACTTTCCATACGTTTTAATAAATTAATTCTCATCAAATGTGTTACATTCATATCCCTATCCAATTGTTTAAATGTTGAACCATGACCTACAACCATATCATATTTCAATTCATATTCATGCTTTTTATCTAAACGAATATAACGCATTGGTGAATAAATAGCCATTTCAAGTTTTGAAATCGTGTTATTAATTTCTTCAAGCGGCGGGAATTCTTCTAATACATCAATTTCTGATTTTATGTTTTTAGGTTGTAATCTTTCTGGGAAATCCCCAATTTCTCCTAAATCATAATATTTCTCAATATGTCTTCTTGATCTAGCTATTGTTAATGTGTCTAATAATTGGAAGTAATCTAAATCAATTTCATCAATAAATGTTGCTCCGGTTCTTTCACTTTCTGGACGTTTAGACCATTTATTAAATGCCATTTGTGCATTTCTTAATGTTGTATCTATACTTTTAATTCCTATACTTTCCAAAGCAGAATCATTATCTTCTGTAATGAATGCAATCTGATTTTTAATATCTGTCATTTTATTATTAACAGGAGTTGCGGATAACATTAACAACCGTGTTTTATGGCCTCCTTTAATTATTTCATTCATTAATTTTTGATAACGTGTTACTCTATCTTTAACAGCAGGATTGTTTCTGAAGTTATGTGATTCATCAATGACTACTAAATCATAGTTTCCCCAATTAATTGTTTTAAGATCTATATCACCAGATTTTCCTCGGTCACGACTTAAATCAGTATGATTTAAAACATCATAGTTAAATCTATCCTCTACAAAAATATTTCTTTTATCATTTTTAGTATAGATTATCCAATTATCTCTTAATTTCTTTGGAACTAAAACTAGAACACGATCATTTCTTGATTCATAATATTTTATAACAGCTAGTGCAGTAAATGTTTTACCAAGTCCAACACTATCTGCTAAAATACAACCATTATATTTTTCTATTTTATCAATAACGCCAATAGCTGCATCTTTTTGGAATTTATATAATTTATTCCAGATTTTACTTTCTTTTAAATTATTTCCTTTACGAACAATATTATCTTCATTTAAACTGTCTAATTCGTTTGAAAAGATATTATAAAGAGATAAAAAGTAAATAAACTCAGCAGGATTTTCTTTATGCATTGTTTGCATTTGATTTAAAACTTCTTCTTTAACATCTTCTAAATAATCTTCATTTTTCCATAAAAAATTAAATTGCATTAAAGAAGATTGTACAAAGTCTTTACCATAAACACATTGGTTCATATCTTGTCTATCGGAGTTATTTAATCCTAAACCTGCAGTAGTAAAGTCAACTGTACCATTAATAGCTATACTAGTATCATCATCATTGTCAAGACAAATCATACGAGGTTGTGCTTCATTTGGAGTTTTGAATGATTTTATTTCAACTTTTTCACGAAGCCATTTAGCACATTCTCTAGAAATAGAACCTTGAGTCAATTCATTTTTAAGTTTAATCTCGTAATCATTTCCAAAAATAATATTATTATCAATATAATATTGACGAGATTCTTTTTTATCGTCTCTTAAAAAACTGGGTTTAGTATAAATAAACCGCATACTGTCTATTTTATTCAAATCTTTTTTAAGTTTATCATAAGCATACATTGAAAATAAAGCTGAAACAACAGATAATTTAGACCCTTTTTTAATGTTTTCAGTGAGCTCTTGATAAACAAAATTAAATTTGTTATCTAAAATTTTTGGAGCTTTTGCTGTCAATTTAATCATCCTTAACAATAGTATAAACTTGTTACTATATATATTATGAAAACAATATAAATTTTTACATTATATATTTTTATATAGATATCAATATTGTTCTAAGTCGGTGAAATTACAAGTTGAAAGCAAAAATATCTGGTGTTGGTATAGGCAAAACACCTCTACGTAAGGAAACTTGGTGGTTTTCTGAGCAAGAAGATGTAAAATGGGTTTCTATTAAAAATCTTGGAAATTCTGGAACATATATTTTTGAAACTTCAGAATATCTTACAAATGAAGCTATTGCTCATTTTAAATTAAGTGAAAATAGTGTAATAACTAAAGAATATCTTTATTTATATTTAAAAAACTTTAATTATAAAGAATTGGGAAGTACTTCATCTATAGCTAAAGCTATAAATTCAAAATAGTCAAAAAAATTCCTATTTTAATTCCAAATAATAAAATAAATAAAATTAAAGATTTATTTAATAATAATCGTTTTGAAGCTGGAAAAGTACTTGTTGATGAAATTATTGATACTAATGAAGATAAAGAAGTATTTTCTAAATTATTTGATACATATTATTATTTTGATAGTGTTAATCATGAAAAAGCACTTGAAGTATTTGATATTAAGGAATTTCAAAAAGCTTGGCCAGATTTAACAAAACAGTTTCAGTTAAATATTAAAGCATTAAATATAATGAATACTTTTAATCAAAATTCAAGTAATGGTCCTGCTGAACATAATTTAAAGAAATATTATATGTTGGCATCTATTTTAAATAATGCAAGACGTAGGGAAGATGAAAATAAATTTGATGATGCTGTAGCTAGATTGTATCGTTCATTAGAATTAATTGCTCAGATTAGACTTTCTAAAGAGTATGGTATTGATAGTTCCAATGTTGATATTGATGTTTTACGTCAAAATAATGTTGATGAAGATTATTTAAGTGAAATAAATATTTCTGATGAAATTAAGTTTGGTTTAACTGCAGATTATGAGTTACTTGTAAAATTAGATGATGATTTAGGTGATTTTTACTTAGAAAATAAAAATCAAATTCGCAATATTCTTAAATTTAGGAATAATTCTATTTTAGCTCATGGATTTGATTCCTGTTCTAAAAAGGAGTATGATGAATTTAGTGAGATTGTTTTAAAAGCAGCTAATTTACTGCATAAGGATATGGAAAAATTCATTGAAGAAACTAAATTTCCCATTCTTTTATAATCCTAATAAAAACAATTATATACTATTTTAAACACATCATAATATATGTCTAAAGAAAGTTAGTAAAAGCAGTTATACTACTAACTAAAGATAAACTCAAAAAAGGCTCTTAAAATAATTATTTATTAAATAAATTTACAAGTGCTGTTTATAATCCCAACTTTAATTTGCAGAATATTAAGTCATACAAACAAATGAATGAAATTAGAATGAAATTAAAGAAATTATTTGATCAGCAGGGAGATATGGTCTGGAAAAAAAGTGCTAGGAGACGCAGAATATATGATGAGCAATTATCAAAATTTAAAGTTGTATATACCAGATGGAAAAGTGAAACTTATATTACTTATTTAAATGTTAATTTTGATGTTCCAGAGCATTTAAATCCTATTTTAAGTATGAAAAGGTCATAAAATGAACAGAGATCAGAGAGATAGAATAGAAGGTAACTGCTGCTGGGCATGCGGTGCATATTTAAATGACGGCAGAGACAGATACTGTCCTGTTTGCGGATGTCCCAATGACAATTATATGCCTCCGTTAAGAAATGTCAAACCTCCCAAATCCAAAGAACAGGAAGATAAGGAATGGAACAGATGCTGTATGCTGATGTTTGTTGTTTTTCTGATTTTATGTATTTTAGGTAAAGCTATGCAATAAGGAGTTTTTAAAATGAATTCAATTCAAAAAGCGTTTATGTCAAACTGTTGTGAAAGGTGTGGAAGAACTCTGGATTTCAGCAAGGATAAGTATTGTCCTTACTGCGGTCATCCCAATTTTAATTATCATCCTGCCACGGGGGTTTCACACAGCTCTTCTAAAACAACAAAACGCAAAAAACAGGATAATACTTCTACCTGCTGTATTCTGATTGCAGTTTTTTTCATAATTGCATATATCTACAGCTTTTTTGTTTCTGGTTAGGTGATACTATGAAAAGAGAAATTGATTTTGAAATACTTGCCGAAAAGATAAATGATTCAGACTTGTATGAATTTGTCGCATTCAGTAATGATATTCCCATCGAAGCAGTTAACAGGGATTTGGATTCCATTAAAGAGGCCCTAAACAGTCATGATAAAATATTTTTAGAAATCGGATTTTACGGATATGATGATGAGTATTGTGATGAACCTTATTTCATGTTTGATGCCAATGAATCCATAGATGATTTAAAAGATGATTACTATGACAAATATAAATTCATGGTTGGAGGATATGGAATTTATCTTGACAAGGATTTGAATGTGGAATATGGGTATTATACAACAGAAGCTCCTGCATGCGGTCATGGTGCAGGATATACTGAATTTCATGATTTTAAAGATGCCAGAGATGATGATATTATTAAAGAAAAAATATATTCCCTTTTGGACAGCAGCGGTATCTGGAAGTAATATTTTTAAGCTTTAGAGAATTTCCTAATTAACCATCCCATTTTTTTAACTAACTTTTTGTATACATTATAGCAACATTTATATATCAACTCCAACAGAATAATATTTACTTGTGTTTATCTTGATTAAAAGATATACAAACTAGGTGAAAATTATGAAGAATTTTGAATTTTTAAAAGATTTTGACAGTGACATGTATGCTCTTCTTAGTGAATTTGAAAGGGAAGCCGTAAAAAATCCAAAAATAACAGAATCATATGTTACTCCTTTTTTGGAAAAGGTGGTAAATGATATACTCCAAAGAAACAATAATGCAATTGATGATCCATATGTTGGATTTTCTAAAAGAGTCGATAAATTATATGAATTAAAAATTATTGACTATAAGTTTAAATGTATGTTGCTTGAAGCATATCAGATGAGAAATGCAATCACCCACAAGTCAATTGAAGATTTTCTGAAATCCGACAATAAAATACCCTTCCAGCTCCACAGAAGCCTTTTTGACATTGCATGGAAATACTTCCAGCTGTGCAATGAAAATTACTATTATCCCGGAAAACCTGAATACACACCGATTTACAATCTTAACTCAAAAACAATAAAATCAACACCAGAACCATCAGATAACAGAAATTTCAGCCGCTGCATAATATGTGGCAGAGCTAATGATTCCAAAAACTCCAATTTTTGCATAAGCTGCAACAATGAACTTGAATATCAAAATGAAATCATCAATCTGAAAAACAATTTAAACATCAGTCATTTTACTAAAGAAGAAGTTAACCAGATCCATTCCAGCATGTATACCAGTCAGCTGCTCATTGAGCTTACAACAAAAAAGCTTCTTAAAAAAACAAACAGACACTACAGTCTAAATGAAGCAGAATATGAAAAGCTTATTGAATTTACCAATGACTGTTATGATATGGAAAAGACTTTAACTGAATTTCTAAATGGCAAATACACATCAAAACAGATTAAACAGTCAAAATATTATAAATGCGGTCAAAAAGGCATCCACCCCTTTGTGGAGTTTTATAAAATTGTTGAAAATCAGATATTCGAGGATTTCCTAAACCAGATTGCAATGAAAATCCCTATTGATGAAATTCTTGAAAATACACAGATAAATAAATCCCAGATAAACAACTGGTATGACAAAAACAAAGACAGTTTCATAAAAGGAGAGCACAACTCAGAATTCATAACATATAATAAGCTTCTGATGGAGCAGTACTTAACCTTAAAAAGAAAACAGTATTTAAATGATGATATTAAAGCTGAACTGCATATAAATGATGAAATTATCAGCTTCTGGACGGATTCATTTGATATGGAATCAGCACTCTTTAAAAATAGTCTTAATGAAATCAGAATGAACATCTTTTTAAACAACCTGAAGGAAGGCAAATCAAAAGAAGAAGCACTTGAAATAGCTGAAATCACCGATTTTGAAGAACTGCTTAAAGATAAGGATTTTGAAAACGAATATAAAACAGAATACTATGAAAACCGTGTAGACAATCTTATAAAATCTCTAAAAACAATGAGTTTTGATAAGGCTCTTAAAAGAGCAGGCATATCTGAAGACGACTATAACAGATGGTATGCCGCAGGCAAAAAACAGTGCCTGCTTAAAAAGGATGAGGATGAATTCTGTCTGAACTTTTACATCAATGTAACCCGTGTACTGATGAACAGGTATCTGAAACTGAGAAGTGAAGGCAAAACAAAAACTGAAGCCTGCAAAAAAATAAACACTGACTTAAATGAAGTTAAAAGATGGTGCAACTGGGATGAAAGCGGCTTATTTATAGATTTCAAAGAAAACAACAAGAAAATTACCGCTAAATTAATAATTGATGCAATTAGAGATGGGAAATCCAAAGACAAAATAGCTGAAAGCTCAGATATAACAGTCAATGAATTAAATAAAATCATTGATTTAGGATCACAAAACGATAGAATCTACAGAGAAGTATATGAAGAATATGAATCAGTTTATCTTTCAAAACATCTGGAAGTCTTTTTAAAGGAAATTAAAAATAAAAACTTGAAAAAAGCACTTAAAACCTCAGGAATTGAAAAATCAGAACTGGACAGTGCATATAATTCAGGAAAAAACGGAGATGAACGCTTCACTAAATTTTACAATGACTACCTGAATTTTAAAATAAGCTGTTATATCACACAGATTATCAGGGGAAAAACTGTCAGTAAAGCTTTAAAAAATTCTAACTTAACAGATGAAGAACTTAAAGACAATTTAAAAGAAATTGAAAGCAGAATCCTTGATAAACAGATGAACAGTGTTATTGGTGAAATTGCAAAAAACAGAACTACAAGACAGGCAGCTAAAAAAGCCAGAATCAGAATTGATGAAATTTACAGATGGTATCTTGAAGGCAAAAAAGGCAATGAGAAATTTAAAGACTTTGCAGACATCTATCATGAACTTTATGTTGAAGTGGGATGTGAAATTTTCCAGAATTTCTTAAACAAGGGAAAAACCCCAAAACAGATTCTTAAAATCATGAATGAAGACATAACCAGAGAAGATTATGAGTTCTGGATTAAAAACAATCTGATAAGTGATAAAAATGTTGAAGCTAAACTCTACACAGAAGATGAAATTAAAGAAAAAATCGAAAATGAAGGATTCAGACAAAAAGAGGAGAAATCTCTTTCAGGTTTAAGTATAATAGGTTGTTAGTTATGGTTATAAAAGAATTGAACAATGCAAAAAAAGCATATCAGAGAAAAGACTTTAAAGCAGCTGATGAAATTTACTCTAAAATCTATGATAATCATCAGAAAGATTTCAGCAGCTGGGATAAAAAATTTTATGCATTAACATTATACAGATGTTATGTTCAAAATCCAGTTAATCAGAATAAACTTTTAGATGCAGGCAAACTGATTACCAAATTAGTTAAACAGTCAAATCACTCCAGAAAAGATGCAATGTGTCCGTATACATTAGCCGTGCTTAAAATAATGAAAACCCCTGAAGACCCTGAAGCTGTTTTGGAATGGTCATCTAAACTTAATCCTGAATTATTAAATGGAGATATTTCAGGAAATTATTCATCTAAAAAAGAAACATGGTATAAATTAACAACAAAAGCACTGCTGGATACCGGCCAGTATGATAAATGCATAAGCCTGTCAACTGAAGCACTGCTTAATTTAAGCGAATTTACATATGATAATGAGGTCTGGTTTAAATGGAGAATAGCTAAATCATTTAATCAGTTAGGTGAATATGACCAGTCTGTAGACTATCTGAATGACATTAAACAGTTTAAAAATTACTGGTTTATAGATAATCTGATGGCTGAAAATTATTTCTTTAAAAATGATTGGGACAATGCCTTAAAGTATGCCTCATCTGCAGCACTTGCCAAAGGCGACACTGATAAAAAAGTCAATTTATATTCACTGATTGAAGATATTTTAAATAAGAAAAATAAACAGAAGGAAGCAGATATTCATGCATACCTGGTTTATACAATCAGAAAGAGACATAACTGGAATATTGATGAAAATCTGGAATATAAAATTGAAAAGGCAGGTTTTGATTTGGACAATGAGGATTATTTTACTATTGAAAAGCATCTGCATCATCTGTGGGAAGAATATCTCTATAAAAATCAGGAATTAAAAAAAGGAGTTATTGTTTCAGTACTGCCCAATAAAAAAGCAGGCTTTATCAGATGCGATGAATATCCTGGCAATCTGTATTTCAGCATGAATGAGTTTAAACATAACATCACATTAGCAAAAAAAGGCCAGAATGTCACTTTTTATGAAGCTGACGGCTTTGATAAAAAGAAAAATAAGCAGGTTAAAAATGCTGTAAATATTTATCTGAATGGGGGCTGAATTATGGAATTTTGTCCGAAATGCGGTTCGGTGTTATTTCCAGACGAAAATAATGCATTAAAATGTTCCTGCAGTTATTTTACTTATTTGGATAATGATCGTGAATATAATATTAAAGAAAAAATATCTGAAAAGTCAGCCAATATATCAGTTGATGGAAATGAATATGAAAGTATTGATTTATTATATCCGAAAGATGTTCATTTAAAATCTTATGACTGGAGACGCGAAGACTGGGGTTAAAAAGGTTTGGTTTTATATTGTTATAAAATGGGTTTATTAAAATAGAGGTTTTGTTTTCCTCTATTTTAGTTTTTCTATTGTTTTGCAGTCTAGTTTTGTTATTTTGGCAATTTCTTTAACTGGATAGTTTTCTTTTTGCATGTTTTTTGCTATTTTTAGTTTTTCTTCCTCTTTTCCATCTAGTTTCCCTTCTATTTTTCCTTGTTCTAACCATTCTTTTTCATGTGATGTTACATAGTCGTGAAGTATTGTTATTTCCATTTTTATCACACATTTTACTTGATTTTTCAAAATCTGGTGTTAAAAAGTGTATTGATACATTATATTGTAAATTTATTAAAATAGAGGTTTTGTTTTCCTCTATTTTAGTTTTTCTATTGTTTTGCAGTCTAGTTTTGTTATTTTGGCAATTTCTTTAACTGGATAGTTTTCTTTTTGCATGTTTTTTGCTATTTTTAGTTTTTCTTCCTCTTTTCCATCTAGTTTCCCTTCTATTTTTCCTTGTTCTAACCATTCTTTTTCATGTGATGTTACATAGTCGTGAAGTATTGTTATTTCCATTTTTATCACATCTATTACTTTATTTTTCAAATCCTGATTTTCAATGAATTTATCTGCAAGTACTATCAGTATGCCAAGTACAGAATCTTTTAATTCATCATCAATATCAGTTATTTTTCTAGCAAGTTCCAGAGTTTTTACTACTTGCACTCCGGCTTCGTGTTTGGTTTTCATTAACGGCAATATCCCTAATGCAAGAAACTCATTGCAGGTTAGTTTTATGTTATTTTTAACTTTATAAGTTATATTACTTAATAATTTGTCTCCGTCATAGTCTTTAAATGATATTACTTCAGGTCTAAAAAACTGCCCAGGGGAGTATTCAAGAACTACCTGATTTTTATCGATTTCAGGAGTCACTACAAGATTTATTTTTACCTTTAACTGATAATCATATCCGATTCGGGCTACATATAGAAAGATTCTTCTTAAAATGTTTGCAATATTGGATTTAGTAGATAAAAATTCATAAAGAATTATTTTATCCTTTTTCTTTATGCCGTAATCTATTCTGAGAACTTTTGGTTTCAGGTTTATTAGCTCAACATTTATTTCATCACAAAACTCTGCACCTGTAATTTTTGCAATATACTTTGTGGTGTTTTCTTTTAGAAATTTCAGTGTTAAATCCTCATGATGGTATCCGTGATATATCTTATTTTTTTTCATACTAATCCATTGGTCTTTAATATTTATATAACCATCAGTTTTTTATTAAAACAATAATTAAAGCATAAATAAATAGTTTTAAATGAAATAAATACTTCATAATCATGAAAACTTTTTTATAAAAATGTATTAATTACTTTATTTAAATTAATAATCAGCTAAAATATGTGAGGTGTTTGGATTGGGCACTGAATATATTGAAAAAGGAATTTCATTTGTCAATCAGAAGGAATATGATAATGCACTTGAATGTTTTAATAAACATCTGGAAGCTGATTCAAAAAACAGCATTGTTTTAGGTCTTAAAGCACTGGCTTTAATGGATTTGAACAGGTTAGATGAAGCTTTGATATATATCTCCAAGTCATTGGACATTGATTCATCAAATTATGAATCCTGGGCAACTAAAGGGGAAATCTTTAGAAGGTTAAATAAAAATAGGGAAGCTCTGCACTGCTTTGATTTGTCTTTGCAGATTAATCCGAAACAGTCAAAAACATGGACAAAAAGAGGTTTTTTATTAATTAACAGATACGGTCAGTTTATAGAAGCAATTAACTCATTTGATAAAGGACTGGAATTAGATCCCAAAGATAAAAATGCAATATATTTTAAGGCAGAAGCTTATTTCGCACTTAAAAATTATAAAAAAGCTTTAGGAGCATGTGATGATTATCTGAAAATCACTTCAGCCAATGTTTTTGATTCAAACGTTTACTCACTTAAAACAAAGATTTTAATGATTTTAAACAACTTTGAAGAAGCATTGGCTGTTATTGATGAAGGTTTGAAAATCAGTCCCTATGGTGATTCCATTTATGCAACAAAAGCTATGATTTTACTGAGGGTACATAAATATGACGAAGGCATAGAATGTGTCAATAAAGCTTTAAAGTTAAATCCGAGTAATGTCATTGCATTAAAATTGAGAAATAATATTTTAAAAGGTAATTTAAGATGAAATGTTAAAATAATCTGTAACTAACGAGAAAAATTCTTAATAGCTAAAAAAACATATTTACTATTGCAGGTGTATTTAAATGTCTGAAGATCATGATGAAAAAAAGCACAAACACTGTCCTTTTTGCGGACACCATGTAGATGAAGATGATATGATTTGCCCTCACTGCGGATTATTCATCCCTTAACCGTAAGAAATTAATTAATATAGTTCTATTAATAATAAATTTTTTTTTAAAATAAAATGATTATATAATGTTATTAAAAATCTATATATGTATCATTTTATAAATTTATTAGTATCTGATGTTAGGTTGATATTATGAAGAAAGAAACTGTTTTTAATATAACTCAGTATCAATTAAACCATTTAATTACAAATATTGATACTGGTGAAATTGCCCTTCCAGATTTGCAACGTCCATTTGTATGGGATAATGGTAAGGTAAGAGATTTATTTGATTCACTTTACAAAGGTTTACCAATTGGGATGCTAATTTTATGGAAAATTAATGAAAGTAATAATGAATTTAAGCCAATTGGTTTAGATAAAAAAACAACACCTTCAAAATTAATTATTGATGGTCAACAGAGATTAACTGCCCTGTATGCTGTTATTACTGGTTCTGAAATTATAGATAAAGATTATAAACAAAAACAAATTAAAATCTCATATAATCCATTTGAAGAAGTTTTTGAAGTTCAAAATGTAAGTATTGAAAATGATCCATTATGGATTAGCAATATTACTGATATTTTCAAAGGAAATCTTTTTTCTTTTGTAAATGGCTTTATTAATAATTTAAAAGAAAAACGTCCTGATTTTGAATTTGATGAAGGAAGAGTTCAGGACAATATTAGTTCTCTTAAAACATTAGAAACATCTTACCAAATAAGTGCAATTGAGCTTGCATCTAGTTTAGATCCTGAAGAAGTTTCAGAAATATTTGTAAGAATTAACACTGCTGGAAAATCTTTAAATCAGTCTGATTTTATTTTTACATTAATGTCATTATACTGGCCAGAAGGAAAAGATAACTTTGAAAACTTTTCATATGAAGCTAAAAAACCTGCTGAAATTGGAAATTCATCATTTAATGTTATTAATGAACAACCTACCAATGAAAATCTCCTTAGGTCAACAATAAGTTATTCTTTCTTAAGGGGCAGGTTGCGTTATGCTTATTTAATTTTAAAAGGAAGGAATTTGGAAAATAAAATTACAACTGAAGATGAAAGAGTTAAAAATTTTAATATTTTAAAAGATGGGGCAAGTAAAGTTTTAAATTTAGTTAATTGGCATCAATTTATAAGTATTATACAAGCTGCAGGATTTGTGAATGAAAAAATGATTGGTTCAAAAAATGCATTATATCAAACCTATGCACTTTATTTATTGGGTCTTAAATATGGACTCAAACACAATGAACTTAAATCAACAATAGCCAGATGGTTTGTATTTGGAATTTTAACTCGCAGATATACAAGTTCTCCGGAATCCATTATTGAACAAGAATTAAGTAATTTTAGAGATCATGACAATATAATTGAATATCTTGAAAGCATAATGGCTTCAGAATTAACTAATGACTTTTGGGAAGTAACATTGCCACAAAGACTTAAATCTTCACGTTCAAATCCTGCTGAATCAACATATATTGCAAGTAAAATATTTGAAGATAATAATGTCTTGTTTTCAGAGATTAAATTAAAAGATTATTTGTCTCCTTTAATAAATAGCCCTAAAAAACAAGTTGAAAAACATCATATATTTCCTAAGAATTATTTAAAAAAAGACATGAAATTAAAACAAGTTGATTTTAATCAAATAGCTAATATGATATATATTGATTATCATGTAAACATTAGAATAAGTGATATGCCTCCTCATGAATACTGGGGAATTGTTTTAGATGAATGCAATGAGTCTACCCGTAATTTTGTAAGTAATAATTATGCTGCTGCTTATGATTTGCCATATGAGTTTTGGAATATGGATTACTTTGATTTTTTAAATCAACGCAGAAAATTAATGGCTAACAGTATTAAACGTTATTATGAAAAATTATAATTTCAAAAAAAGGGAATTTTAGATTGTAGGATAATGATAAAATGATTAAAAAAGTATATTTGATATTAACCATTTCAATAATAATAGCTATTTGTATAGTAATGTATGGATTTAGTATTGGATTAATTAACAATAATGAAAATGAAGTAAATATTACTATAAACAATACTGCAAATGTTAATGAAAGTACCAATACTAAAATTAATAATGAAGCAGAAAGTGCTGTTAATACATCAATTAATAATAAAGAACCTATATCATCAAAGCAAGGAGAAAATGATCCATTTAACGGTTATAGTAAAGATATTCAAGCACAAGCTCATCATTATAAAAGTACACACAATCATTATTCAGATGATGATAATGTTGTAGCTCATGAATATTTAGGTGATGGGAATGCACGGATTTATTTTGGCAATGGTAGAAGTGAAGTAGTTCCAACTGGTTGAGTTATAATAAAATATAATTCATAAGTTTAGATAATCCTTAAGATATCTGTTTAAATTTAGCTATTACTTTATTAAAAATAAGAATTATTTTCTAATTATTAAAGTACATGTATTAAGTTAGTTAATAGTTTTTTCTAAAATCAATTAAACAACTTTATTATTATCTTTATATAAATTAATCATTAATTAACAATATTTACCTGTTTTTGTAAAATTTAGGTGAGGTTAGCCAATGGTTCAATGTCGTGAATGTAATAGTGAAGTTTCAGATAAGGCAAAGTTCTGCCCCAAATGCAGAACTCCCTTAAAAAGTAATGAAGATGTTCCAAAAAGTCCTAAAATAGCCAGTGATAAGAAAGGTGGATTCAATCCTATTTTGATTATTGGTATAATAGCTATTGTAGCTATTGCTGCATTAGGTGCAGGTCTGCTTTTAGGTGGGGGAAGTGATGATTCACCTGCTGCTGTAAATAATACTGCTGAGAGTGATGATGTTGCTGAAGATGTAAATCCTGCTCCTGCAAGTGCCAATGTTACTTATGTCTGTTCTCAAAAGTCTGACAAGTTTCATTTGCCTGAGTGTGAATGGGCTCAAAAGATAAATCCTAAAAACAAGATTACTTATAATTCCAGAGATGCTGCTGTAGCAGATGGAAGGATTCCATGTCAGGTTTGTAATCCTTAAAGTTTATTACCTAAGATAAACATAATTTAAATACAATGAGGTTTTTAAAATGAATTGTCCTAACTGTGGAGCTGAAGTATTATCAGATAATGAAAAATTTTGCAGAAAATGCGGTTTTAAATTGGTTGATTCAGAAGTTAAAAAAGCTACTGTAATTTCAGAAGATATTCCAAAAACACGGTGCCGCAGCTGCAATAATATGATAGACAACAATTTAAGAATTTGTCCCTACTGCGGATCAAATCCAAATTCATCTTCAACATATGCATCATCAGCATCCAAAACAAACAGCAGCAGCTCAAGTGACAGTGACTGCTGGGGATGCTGTGGTTTAATTGTAGTTATTGTAATTATATTGTATATTATAGGATTGATATTTTGATTTATGACCACATAATGAATATCTGCAAATATTTATGCCATCAGAAACCTGAAAGGTCATTTTTCTACAAAGAAAAGCAGTTTCCAGTTTGCAGCAGATGTACAGGAATTGTTATAGGTGCGGCTGCAGGGTTTGTTTTAGCTAGTTTAACCCAACCTAATTTAATTTTTGTTTTAGGATTTATTCCATTAATTATTGACGGAACTACACAGTATTACGGTTTAAGAACAAGCAATAACACTTTAAGATTTGTTACAGGTTTGTTATGTGGCTTTTCAATACCTTTCGTTGTTTTTAAAACAGAATCAGTTATACTCAATTATTTCTAAATTTTCCAAGCTGTCATCTATCAGCTCTTCAATGAATTCTGAAGGGTTATTTTTATCACTTATTAAGTAAACATTATTTTTAGAGCGGGTTAAACCTACATAGAATAATCTGCGTTCTTCCGAATATTTGTAATCATAATTTCTGGTATTTACATAATTCAAAACACTGTGGGTTTTTAATTTTGATGGAAAACCTAAATAGTCATCAACCATATTGATTATAATCACATTATCTGCTTCCAGACCTTTAGATGAATGCAGGGTTCTGTAGTAAACATTATTCATTGATTTGTCTGTTTTGTCTAAAATTCGTAAGAATTTGTCTTTTTTCAGATTGCCTTTTTTAACCAGATTTCTGTGTTTTATAAACTGGTTGATGTTGTTGTTTGTTCTGCCTAAGATTAATACATCATCGGATTTTTCAGAGAGATCTTTTATAAGATTATAAATCATTTCTCTTTTTTCTATAGGATTTTTTTGAGGATAGATTATTTTAACAGGTTTTTTCAGATTTTTAGGAGACTTAAGAGATTTCCTAATTTGTTTAGGGTTTTTCATAATGAAGCTACCTGCTATGTCAATCAGCTCCTGAGGGTTCCTGTATGTTTTTTCAATGAATATTCTTTGAGGATTTTCAAAATACTCTTCAAAATGTGAGAAAAATTCAATGTTTGTTCCTCTAAATCCGTATATTGACTGCCAGTCATCACCTACAACTGTCAGATGTGCATCTGTTTTATCCTGCAGGCTTTTAATCAGATTATAATTGGTATATGTGGTATCCTGATATTCATCAACCAGTATGTATCTGTAATGTTTTTTCAGCCCGTATTTTTTAATCAGCTTGCTTGATTCATTTATCATGTCATTAAAATCAATCTGCTGGTGCATATCCAAGTATTCCTGATAGTAACTGTAGAAATCTTCAGCGATTTTTAGGAAGATGTCATGGTCCTTGTCATCGTTACTGCTTCTGAAATAGCTGAAATAATCTTTTGTAAAATTGTTGCCCTTAAATAAATTTATAAAATCTGCAAGCAGGGGTTTAAATGCCACTTTTGTAAATGCTTCTTTCAATTCATTCAATAACTCTTTTCTGTCATTTCTTCTAATGATGTAGCTTTCAATGTTTAAAAAATATGAATCGCAAAATTCAAGAATATCTTTTAATGTATCAGTATTTGCATTGGCCAGATAATCATTTATTATAGCCAATATTTCATTGTTTTCAATAACTGACACTTTATGGTGCTGCTTAATGACTGATCTTCCCAGACTGTGAAATGTCCTTACCTCAACATTTTCCGGAAGCTTTCCTTTTAAATCCCTGACAGAAGTATTTGAAAATGACAGACACAAAATATCTTCAGGTCTGACATGCTTTTTAGCTATCAGATATTTTATTTTTGCAATTAAAGTAAATGTTTTTCCTGTTCCTGCTCCTGCAATAATTTGAACATTTTTGGAATCTAAAACACAGGCTATTTTTTGCTGTGTGTCTAAAGGTTTGCTGTTTACTGTTTTAAAAAACTCATCATTAGCCAGCAGCTCCTGTCTGGTTTTATCATCCAAATCATCAATACTTTTGTAGTCTTTTTTCAAGTACTTTCCGTTTTTGCCGGCTATTTTTTCAGGTTCTGTTTTAATATCTTTAGTGAATGTTTCAATAACTGGCTTTTTATTTGTTTTTTTCTTTTCTGGCCGTGGTGTTTTTTTAACTTCCTTAGTTTCAGCAGTTTTTATACAGCCGCACATCGGGCATTTGCTGCCATTTAGTATCATTGATCCGCATTCACTACAAAAATCCATAATATATATTTTTTATTAACATTTAAAAATAGCTTTCCTAAGAGTGTCTGAAAAGTATTTCTGTTTTATACATATTTTAAATACTAGTTTAATTAAAAATTATAAATGAGGTGTTTTATTGAATCAAGATGAATATATAGGAAATATTGTTAAAAATGGAGTTATAGCATTAATTATAGGATTTATTATAATTGGCATTTTATATTCTGTAATGTATTCAATAAACGGAATTGAAATGTATGCCGGTTTTATAATTTTAGGAGCACTCTACGGTTTCCTGTTTATAAAATTGGACATTTTTGAAAATGAACTGGATTTAATCATAACAAATGCTGTTTTTGCATTCTTTGGTTCATATGTAAGCATACATTTAATATTTACAAGTGCATTGAAAATAGCTATGAATTCTTCACTGCTGACTTATCAGTTTATAGGAATCTGTATTATTGCAGCTGTTGTTGTTAACTACATCCGTGACACTTATCTGGAAATTAATCCTTTAGGGTCAATTAACCTGAATTTGGGAAAATTGCCTACAGTTATCTGTCCTGAATGCGGTGTTGAAGTCAATGCCGAAAATATATTCTGTTCTGAATGCGGCCATAAGTTCAGTTTTATACATTGTCCTGAATGCGGTGCAAAATTAGATGAGGAAGGTGCATTCTGTCAGGAATGCGGTTATAAATTAGAAGATGACTCTAAAAAAGAAGACAAATCTTCAAAAGAAGAATCTAAAGATAAATCTAAAGAAGATAATTCTAAGGAAGAAGCTAAAGAAGAATCTAAAGAGAAATCTAAAGAAGATAATAACCCTGAAAAAAGCTGTTCCAATTGCGGAGCTAAAGTAAGTAAGGATTCTAAATTCTGTCCGGAATGCGGAAATAAAATTAAATGAGTGAACTATGAAGTATTGTCCTAAATGTGGTAGTGAAGTAAAAAATAATACAAAATTTTGCCAGAAATGTGGAGCTAAATTTCCTATTGACCACATAAAGTTAAATAATGAATATTGCAAACATTGTGGCTCAACTATCCCTAAAGGAGCCATAAGATGTCCTAAATGTGGCAGATATTTAGATGAATCTGCAAATGATAAGCATAGTGTTGCTATTGCAATTGGATATATATTTTCTTTTTTAATTCCTTTAGCAGCTATTGTTGCCGGTATTTACTTGTTAACTCAGAAAAATGAAGATGTCCATAAACATGGAACCTGCATTATCATTATAGCTATTGGAGTTATGTGTATTAGTTATTTATACTATATTAAATTTTTATAAATTCATCACTATTTTTTAACTTTTTTTAAATCATCATATACACAAGTTTATATACTATGTTTTACAAATTAATAATTATCAGGAAAAAAACTATTTTTAAAACCTAAAGAAACATAGATTTTTTATAAATTTGTAAATGAAAATTTGATATTATAAAAGGAATGTTTAATAAAATGAAAAAATTCAATAATAAAAGCAAGTACTTTGTTGATGAATTAAATAAACTTGAAGAATGGATGAAATGGTTTTTATTAACTGTTATAACTTTAATTATCTTCTGGCAAGTTTCTCAAATGATTTTAACACCTATGGGATAAAAATGTTTGAAAAAATAAGTTATGATGAATCTCTTGATTCTGAAATGCAATTTAGAAAATTTATAGCTACACAAGCACCTGAAATTCATGAAATATCTGATGAAAATGTGGAACAGATGGAACTGGCTAACCGTATTGATTTGGAATTGTTAAAGTATGAAAAATTTATGAATCAATTGATGGATAACTATTATGAATATAATTCCTGTGATGATTATCCAATAGAAGAACAATTTATGGATAAAATTGAAGAACATTTTGATTTAGAACAGGAATATGATAAATGGGATGATTATTCAGATTGTATTGATTCTGATTTGGAATATAAAAAGTATCAACAGGAACAGTTCAGAAAAGAAGATTCTATTGAAGGTCCTATGAGCTGTTTTGAACGTGGTTATTATATGGATGAATCCAGTAATTCTGATTATGATGAACGTTCATTTATGGAAGAATATGACTTTGATGAACTAAAAATGGAATTGGAGTATGAAAAAAACAGCTATTTGGTTGAAAATGAAGTAACTCCTGAAGATATAATGTCTGAAAGAATTGAAGAACATAAAAAAGAAGAAAAAGAATATATGGATATGTTAACTTTCCAGCAGGAAGATTTTAATCCATTTGAATATTATCCTGATCCTGATGCTGGATGTAATGATATTTCAATTGATGCCCAATATTTTGAGTATAAACAGGCAGAACTTAAAAAGGAAAACTCTATTGAAGGTCCAATGAGCTGTTTTGAACATGGCTATTATATGGATGGACCTAGTGATTCTGATTATGAAGATCTTTCGTTTATGGAAGAATATGACTTTGAAGATAATTTAACTTTTGAAATGAAAGAAGAAATTTATGGGCCTGATTTTGAATCAGAGTTACAAGAAGACAAAGAAAAAGAATTCAAAAAAAACTAGCTGAATATAATGCAAAAAATCCAATTAAAAAATGATAAAACATGTCTTATGATGATATAATAGCTGAAATCAAATCCAATTTAACCGGAAATAAAGATAATGACAAAGATTATATAATTAATCAGTTTAAGGTTTTCAACTCAAAGGAAATCCATTTGGAACTTGGCAGATTGCTTTGGGATTTGATGAGTGATGAAGAACAAAAAGAGTATAAAAAAGCTGTTATTCAGGATATACCTGTTGACGAATTCATAAAATCAGTTTACAGTTATCTGAATTATGGGGATTTTGAAACAGCCCTAAAAGAGCTTGAAGATTACATGGAAATTATACCATTTAAATTTAGGGAAAATCCTCAATTTGATTATTTTTACTTTAATAATCCTTTGGAAGAGGAGTTATTCAGAAAATATTTTAAAACACCAAAAGAGCTGAAAGTAATTCCGTTTGGTGAGGAATATCCGAGAGTCTTTTACCTGTATGGTGTTGTGCTTATGAATTTATCTGAATTTGACAAGGCTGAAAGTGCACTTAAAAAAGCTCTATCCTATAATCCTGTTTCTGGTGAGATTTTATCTACATTATCTGCATTATATGACGGAAATTATGATTTGAATAATTTGAAGAAAACAGCAGTTGAAATTTTAAAGTTCAGCTATGATCCAAGAGAAATAGCTAAAGCGTATAGGGATTTGGGATACTGCTACTATGAAAATAAGAAGTGTAACATATCAAAGGCATTATATGAACAAAGTTTAAACTATGAAAATCATCCGAGGGCACAAATAGAACTGCAATTAATAAACAGCTATCTGCATATTGATGAAACAGACATTAAAAAAGTTTTAAATGATGAAAATATTCCGGCAAATATTAATGATGATATTTTGGAAATATCAATGTTTTTAGCTTTGGATTTTGAAAAGAAAAATCTTTTAAATCAGTCCTTGTATTTTTATGGTGTTTTATATAACTTAACTCATGATGAAGAAGTTTTAACTAAAATTAATGATTTAAAACATAGATTATAATTTTTTTATTTGGTTTAAAACTTCCAATCCAAGTTTAGTTATTTCATATATTCTTCCTTTTTTGTCTTCTTCATTAATACATTCAACTAATCTTTTGTTTTTTAAGTCTGAAAGTGCATTAGATACTTGTGTAGTTCCTAAATCTGTTTTTAGTGCAATTTCAGAAGGCAACATATACTTATTTTCAAGACATTTTAATATTTTTTGACGTGTTTTTGATATTTTTATAAATCCAATAGCTGAATAAAGTTCTTTTTTGTTCATATGTATTATTTAATTAATAATGAGGTTATAACTTTATATATATTATTGGAAATATATAATAAGCTTATTATTAGCTTAAAATAAATATTTAACTATTATGTTTTTAATAAAATATTAATTAATATCCATTTTTAATAACAACATTAATATATTACATATTAATAAAATATAATTAATTAAATTATAAGGTATTTCAAATGTTAGTTCGTAATTTAGATTATTTATCAATTCCAAAAGAATTTAAGAAAGTTGAAACTAATATCTATGATAATAAATCAATAGCATTAGTTTTTGTTGAAAATAAGGGTTATTCATTAGTTTTAAAAGATGATGAACATATTGATTCTGTATTTTTATTAAAAACTAGTTTAACTCCAAATAATATTAATGAAAATAATGATAAAGAAGATTTTATAAATGTTATCAAAATGCTGTTAGAAAAAGTTTATAGTGAGTACACAATAAAAGAATATGAAAAACAACATCAAGAACATGTATTTTTAAGATTAATGGACATGTTAACTGATGGAGATAATATTGAGTTAATTTCTGAAGAAAACTCTAAAATTTATTCTGATATTGAAAAAGGATTTATGAAACTAGAATTGGATATTATGGATACCAAAATCAATTCTCTTAATGAATCTATTGCAGATGTTTCTAATAATTTGCAGCATACGGTTAAGGATATTGAAGAAAAAGATTGGGGTAATAAACTTAAAAAAGCTCTTGATTCACAATAATGAAGTGATATTATGGTTAAATGCAGTAATTGTGGTGCTGAAGTTACAGATTCTGCTTTTTGTTTCCAATGTGGTGAAAAAGTATCTTCACCTCAGACCGATAAAAATATGTGCCCAAAATGTGGCATTGCTAATGATAAAAACACTAATTTTTGTAGAAACTGTGGACACAAAATAGAAAATGGAGCATCAATATCTGAAAAACAAAGAGAATGGAATGCTAGAAGAGATGAAATAATTGAAAGATATGATAAACTTGCAGAAGAATTTGGAATTAAAAATGAAGATTACTTTTTAACAAGTGTTAAAAGATATAATTTCTTAGAACCAGGTACTACTAAACATAAAAAAATTAATGCTGTTTTAGGATATAATCCTGGATTATATTTAGGAAATGAAACCATCATTGATGGATTTTTCTTAATAAAAGAAGATAAATTTGTTTTTATGGAAATTGATAATAGGGATTTTAAAAAAGTTAATGCAGGAATAAATAATTTTTATTTTGATAAAATTGTCTCAATGAGAGTAACTAAAAGTCTTGGTGATGAAAGTAAGTACGAAGATATTACTAAAAGAGCTTGGACTTCTCCACATGATATTAAAAGATCTATTCAAAATGATATTCAAAGTTTAAAAGCAATACGATTTAAAGACTTAATTATAAACAATGACAGTGCAGATATGTTTGATAGATTATTAATTAAATTAGTCGATAATACTTCTTATGAAATTAGACTTCCTAGTTATGATTTTGGTCAAAAATTAGTTGATTTATTTGAAAGTTTAAAAGGCCAACCACAAAAAGTCATTATTGAAAATCAAAATTCTCAACCAAATAAAGCTCAACTTTTAAGTGAATATCAAGAATTATTAAATAGTGGTGCAATTACTCAGGAAGAGTTTAAAAAGCTTAAAAATGAACTAATATTTTCAAATAAGTAAAAAAGGGATGTCAAATGGTTAAATGTCAAGTTTGTGGTGAAGAAATTGGAAATGCAATTTTTTGTGAAAATTGCGGATCTAAAATTCCTTCTCAAAAAAAGAATAAAAAAGAAAAGGTTATAAATAATAATAATGAAAAGCAGGAAAAGAAATTTTGTGCTAACTGTGGAAGTGAAATGGCCAGTGAAGATAAATTTTGTTCTAATTGCGGAACTCATGAATTAAAGGCAACTAATCAGGTAGGCAATAATCTTGTTGCTACTTTTAATCCTGGAACTGCATTTTTAATATCTATATACACTACCGGTGCGGGACATATTTATTTGGGATTATTTAAAAGAGGCATATCCTTTTTAATATCTCAAATAGTTCTTGTAGTATTAGTAGCTATATTTACACTACTATTGGGATATCTATGGTATATGTTAGCTGTGATTGTATTATTATTAGGTATTTTAGCATGTTTAACTTTGCATATATATTCAATTTATGATTCATATAAATCAATTAAAAAAATAACAAATGGTGAAAGTGTTGAAGATATAATGTTTTTCAATAAGTTCATGTGAATTTTTAGCTTAAACCCATGAGGCAAAATATGATAAGATGTCCAAAGTGTGGAAATGAAGTTAGTGGAGATGATTTTTGTTCTGAATGCGGACTTAAACTTAATCATACTTCAAAAGAAAATAAACATTACTGTCCAGAGTGCGGTTTTGAAACTAGTATAAAAGATAAATTTTGCCAAAAATGCGGTGCAAAAATAAATGGTAAATCTGATAATGATGATTTGTTAAGTTTTAATAAAACTAATCTTTATCCCATTATTTTAGGATTTATCTTCCTTTTAATTGCAATACTTTTCGCAAGTAGGCTTGTATTAGTTCTTTGTTTATTTGCAGCGGGGTTTCTTTTTGAATTTAAATCAGACAATGCATTTCTTAATAGTATTTTAGTTGCTGTAATTCCAGGTATTTTATTTATTATCACAATGCAAAATATATATTATTTATTGATGTGTTTTATACCTCCGATAGCTGGCTGTTTTATAGCTGCCACATATAGAAGAAGGTAAATACACTTAAATATTTTCAAATACTAAAATCATTTTAAGGAGAAAATATGTTTAAGTTAATTATTGGAATAATTTATATTATAACTATTATCTTATATTGTGCTATTTTAGTAAAAAAGAAGATTAAAGACACAAGTACTTATATAAACCTTGGAATATTAATAGCTGTTTTCATATTTCTTGTATACAAAGGATATCTTTTCTAAATATTTAATAACCTAATTGATTTTAATGACTTCTGAGTACACACCTGAAGAAAATAAATTAAGAGAGCTTACTGGCGGAGATTATTTTTCCCAGGAATTTATGGATAATTTAAATTCCTTAAATTTAACAGTTAAAGAAGCTAATATTGTTATTAATCAGATTAAACATGAAATAACTACTGGTGAATGTTGTTTGGAAGCTATTCCAATTAGATTAAATTATCTTTTAAAACAGTTAGCTCCAGAAATTACAAAATATGTTGTACCCTCTAAAGAATTAATAGCTAAAAAAGAACTTATTTTCCTTTTAAATCTGAAAGACAATATAACTTTTTGTCCAAATTGTCAAAGCAGCCTTTTTTTAACAGATAAATTTTGCTATAAATGTGGTGCTAAAAATATGCAATCAATAGCTATTAAAGCACCGAAAGATGATGATTTGAACTTAAATGAGATATATTGTGCCAAATTATATGAGAAATATCCCCTTAATTTTAAATATGCTTATGTTTGTTTTTTAAGATATGTCAATGAAAATCCTGGGAAAGTTGAGTTTCCAGTATTTAATAATATTGACGGGTTTAAATTAAAAAAACAGGCTGTTAAAGATAATTATTTCACATTAGGTGATCCTGTTTACAGTATTTCCAATTATACTATTTCAGATATTAAAAAGGTTTTAAAAAAGTATGATTTGAAAGTTTCAGGTAAAAAAGATGAACTGATTGAAAGAATAAGTAAAAATTTATCAGATGATGAGATTAATAATGAATTTGAAAACAGCACTTTTGTTTTAACATCTGAAGCTGAAAAATTTTTAAAAGAAAATAAATACATTATCTATTATTATGATAACAGTTTAGATGAATTTATTTCTCTAGAAAAATACGAGTCATTATTTAAGAAATCTAAAGTAACTGATTCTATTTATGAGGTTTTATATAGGTATTATACTAATTTAGCTAATGAATCTGTAAATAATAAACAATGGGATCACTACAAAATATCTATAGGCCATATCATTAACATATCAGTTGACAATATCAGTGATTTAAAATTACTTAAATTACACATTAAGTATTTTATTTTAGAAGCTAATAATTGGATTTGTGATGATTATAGTGATTATTATAATCCTTCTTTTAATTTGGAATTTAACAAATCCAGAAATGATTTAATAGTTAGTTTAAAATTAGAATTAAATGAACTTCAGGAAATATTTGATGAAGCATGGAGTGAAGTTAAAATACCTTCCTATACAGTCACAAAAGCAGATACTTTTAAAAAATTAATTTTAGCATTTAATGGTGGAGATTTAAATGAAATTCACTGATTAAATGATTTAAAAGTGTCTAAAAATTCATCCAGCACATTTTTAAAATCCGGATTTTTCATAGCTGCATCAAATGAACCTGCAAGAGGTCCCATAATCAGTTCGTTTCTGCTGTTTCCATCCATCATATCTGTAGTTTCCATACCTATCTGAGAATAGCTGGGAGGTAACTGGTCTTTATTGTATTGCTGTTTTATTTCGCGTCTCAAATCTTCATCAATAAAATGCTCAAGTAAATGGATTATGTCTTCAGCTATTGTATTTCCTAATACAAGTGAAATAACAACTGTGTCATGATCAAGTTCATCTTTCTGTTCTTCAAGTATTGAATTAAATGACCCGTAATTTTGATAACCATGTGGAATGAATCTTCCTTCAACAGTATGGGCACAGTATTCATTCATTAAATGTACTGTTCCAGATGCAAGGATATATTGAACAAATACTTCAATTTCATAGGTTTTTTCAACTTCCCAGAAATACATTAGAATTTGTTCATGAATTTCAGCAAGCAGATGGTGTGATAACTCATGAATTAGTGTAGCTATTTGTACTGAATCATTTAGCCGGTCATCTAGTTTTATATTGTTTGCACTATAAAATCCAAGTTCTCCTCCTTTGGATTTGTATGACCATTTGGCATATGCTTCAACAACATCAGCTACTTTTTCTAAAGCTGTGGATCCTTTGTTTTTAAGGGATTTTTTACCTGTTTCATATATATTATCCAATATAAGTTCATAAATCTCATTGGTTAATGGTGTTTCATTTAATTGCTCTTTGTGTTTTTGTGTAAACATATCTTCAAATGAGGTTATTCTGTCTCCACTTTCGTATTTATCAAGTTTTCTAAGTATGCTTCCACATTCAATGCAATAATCTTCACTGATGGAGTTTTTCTCTCCACATTTTGAGCAGTATATGTCATCCATTTTTAATCACTGATTAATCCATTTGTTTTTTTAAATTTAGCTATTGGAAATAAAATCTTTTGTTTCATTATCTGTGCAGCTGTTTTATTTCATCCATAGTTAATTTTGTTGAAACAGCTATGTCTTCAGGAGGTACATTCCTGGCCAATAATGACCTTGCTATTTTCCATTTTTCATTATTGGCTCCTTCAGCATACCCCCTTTTTAATTCCTTTTTTAATTCCTTTTTTAACTCCTTTTTTAATTCCTTTTTCGTATCCTTCCTCGTATCTTTCCTGTCCGTATTCTTCCATTAATCTCATATTATCCCTCAGTATATTTCTTAATCTTTTTCTTCTTGATGTTTCTTTTATGAATTTATCTACAATTAGAAATTCAATTCCAAAAGCAAAATTCTTAGCACTCTTTGCAGAATTTCGTATTTTATCTAGTGTTTGCACGGTTTTTTCTATTTGTTCATCAAGGGTTTTTATTGAACTCATAAACGGAGCTAGTGACAGATATATTAATTCCCGTCGGGTTATTTTTGTATTGTTTTTTATTTTATTTTCAATATTATTTATAATTTCATCACCGTCAAAATCTTTTAAAGATATTATCGGAATTGTAAATACACAGTCTTTATTCAATTTATATTGTTTAATTTTTGTTTTTTCAGCTGTGCTGAATACTATTAAAAGTATTGGCTTGTTGTTTTGCTTTGCATAATCAACAATTGCTGTATATAATCTGTATCTTTTTTCATCGAATTTTTTTACTACTGTTGATTGAAATTCAGTTATTACTATTATACTGTCCAGTTCCATTATCATATCTGATTTGTAAACTGCAGGATCCAGTTCTATTAATTCTGTTGGATTGAATGTTAAATTTTCAGATTTAAAGTCATATTTTCTTATATCCCAGTTTATTTCTTCAATCAAATTTATAAAACTGAATCCATCTTCTTTTGTAGCATACTTAAATAATTTGTCTTCTTCATGATTCGACATATTATCACTTCAGTTAATTTTTATAGCTATTGTTAGAAACTGTATGGTATTTAAATGCTTTGTTGTAAAAAAGAACAAATTTTAATCCTTAAATCAATATTTAAAAGCAAAATAAATATGTTAAGATAAATATTGATTATACATTGTTAAATTGTTTTTTACTTGTTAAATTGTCTTTAAATCTTACAATAAGCTTTTATATTTCTTATTACCAAGATTAAAGTAGAGGTGTTTTAGATATGAACTCTTATCTGAATATTAGAATTAATGGTAAAAATTTGGAAAAGAAAGAAGATATTGAAAATGCAATTTTGAAATTTGATGAAGATCTGAAGGAAAATCCTGATGATGAAGCTACAATTGTAGGAAAATCCGTATTATTATACAAGATAGGCAAACTGAATGAATCCCTTGAGTGCTTAAATCAAATCAAAAACATTAGAAATGCTTCCATTATAGAGCTGAAAGCAGTTATTTTAATGGGAATGTCAAACTATAAGCGGGCTCTTGATTTGTTAAATGAAGTTTTAAAGTTAGACTGCGGAAATGTCAGTGCCCTTTACTATAAAACAGAATGCCTTTTTAAGTTAAAACGATTTAAAGAAGTTGTAGATACTGCAGATGTGGCTTTGAAAATTGATAAAAACCACCAGTCCATTTTAATAAATAAATTCTGTTCATTGGTAGAACTTAACAACACAAAAGAAGCTTTGAAAGTTAAAGAAAAGCTTTTAAGATTAGGTTTGAATTGCAATATCTGAGGTTAGAAATATGGAATTTCAAATAAAGAAAGTCGAAAAAGGAGATATTGACACTGAAGATTTAAAAAAGCAGATTCCTGGATGGTGCAGTCTTTTAAAAAAATCTCCTGATGATGAAAGGCTGAGAATCATTGTTGCATCAATGTTTTATTTTATTGATGAAAAAGAAAAATCACTTGAATTATTAAAAAATGCTCCAGATAATGAGAATATGGAATTAAAAGAAATAACCGCCATTGTTTATATGGATTTGAACTATTATAATGAAGCTTTAGAGCTGTTTAATGAAATTCTTGACGCTGATTATAACAGAAGCGTTCTGGATTTAAAGGTTGACTGTTTATTTTTTTTAGGAAAGTTTGAAGATGTGGTTAAAACAGCTGATGAATATCTGGAAGTTTTCGGCAACAATCTGGATGTTCTAACAAATAAAAAGGCGGCCCTTAAAAAATTAAACCGTAAAAACGAATCAGAAGAAGTAAATAACATAATTTCAAATTTAAATGCAGTCAATAAATTTGCAGTCCATATGCCAAAGGATCAAACTGACGAAGTCATTCCTGATGAGATTTATGAAAGGGAATTGGAACTGTGCTTTAATGACTTGAAATATAATCCTGATGACAGTACTGTTCTTATTGCAATAGCTACATTTTTATACAATCTTGACAGAAGAGATGAATCCATTGAATATTTGGATAAAATCAGTGATGATGCAGACAGTGTTACAATAAATGCCAAGGCCTGTATGTTTATGAAACTTGAAAAATTCCCTAAAGCTCTTGAAACATTAAATAAATCTTTAAAAAAAGACAAAACAAATATTATAACTTTAATATCAAAATCCGAATGTCTGATGGAACTGAAAAAATATGAGGAAGTGCTGGTGTGTGCTGATGAAGGACTGAAAATTGATAAAACAAATATACCTCTGTGGAAAAATAAATTTTGTGCTTTAATTGAATTGGACAGGTTAATTGAAGCAAAGGAAGTTCAGGATTTAATTTTTGATTTGGAAATAGCCAATGATAAAGCTGAAGGTTCCCTTAAAAAAGCAATCAACAGATTTTATTCCATGGAGTATAGAGAATGTTTAAATCTTTGCTATGATGTTTTGGATGCTGACAAGGATAATGAGGAAGCTGCAATTCTGATGATGAATGCAGTTTATCTGTTAGGTGATCTTACTGAAGCTCCAAAGGCACTGTATAGAGCACTTAATTGTAATGGTGGTGAAATATTGACTCGAAACTGAAAAATTGTCTTTAAATCCAACAATAAGATTTAATATTTCTTTGTTTAATAATTAAATAGGTGTGATGGATATGGATGTAATAATATCTGCATTAATTGAAGCAAATAAATTATTAAACAAAAAGGATTATTATAAAGCCCTTGACTGTTTTGAATGTGTGTTAAATATAAATCCTACCAACAATCTGGCCATAATCGGGAAAACAATTTGTATACATTATTTAAAATCATTTGACAACAGCAGTCTGATAAACATGTATGAAGAAAAATTAAATGTTAACCTTAAACTTGCAGAGTTGTATGAATGCGGAAAATACGATGAAACAATAACCGAATGCAATAAAATATTAAAAAAAGACAAAAACAATTTTAACGCATTAGCTATTAAATTCTCAGCCCAGTTTGAACTCACCAAATATACAGAAGCATTGAAAACCTGTGACAAACTCTTAGAATTAGAACCGAATGATTTAGTAATAATATATGCAAAAGCCACCACATTATACAAACTAAAAATTTACAATGAAGCTATTGAGTGCTATGATAAAATCCTGAAAGTAACTGATAATTTTAATGTTTTATTTTTTAAATCAGCATCATTGTTAATATTAAATAAATATGAAGAAGCTTTAAAATATTGTAATTATGCATTGGAATTAGAACCTGAAAATTGTGATGCAAATGGATTGAAACAGTTGATTAAATATAAAATAGCTCAAAAATAGCTATTTTATTTTTTTCATTTTTGTATATTATACGAAAAATAGTATAAGAGTATATAAAGGCTTATACTATAAATAGTATAAGAGTATATAAATAGTTATATAAAAAATAGTATGAAAATATAATGGACTATAAAAATTGGGAGGTAAAACTATGAAATTAGAAGAAGAATTAATGCAATATATTTTAGCTAAACAAAGATTAATGCCTAAAATTATATCTTCTAAATTATCATCAAATAATAAAAAATTAAATCATCGTACTGATTATTTCAGAATAAAAGAATACATTGACAACTTTTTAAATGGCAATAATCAAAATAGATTTATTGTAATGCCTGGTCTTAGAGGAGTAGGTAAAACAACAATTTTATTGCAATTGTATGAATATTTAATTAAAAATGATGTTCCTAATTCAGATATTCTTTATTTTGATGTAAGTGAGTTGAAAAGTTTTTATGATGTTAATATATTGGATGTAATAACTAATTTTATTGAAAACATACATCAAACAACAATGGTGGAATTAAATAAACCAATATTCTTATTAATTGATGAAGTTCATTTTGATAAAAATTGGACATTAACTGGTAAAATAGTATATGATAATAACAATAATATTTTTATGATTTTTACTGGTTCATCTGCTATTGAATTACAAATTCATGCTGATGCAATTAGAAGAATGGAAAAAGAACCAATATTTCCATGTACATTTCCAGAATATCTTTTTTTAAAACAGAACATACATTTTCCAAAGGAGATGTCTTTTGCATTGCAAGATTTAATACTAAATGGAAATGTTGATTTAGCTATAACTAATGAAAGAAAAATCCAAGAAAGTATGATTAACTTAGATAATGATCCAGATATTGAATTCAAAAAGTTTTTAACACAACATTCATTCCCATTTTCTTTAAAAATGCAAGATTTTCAAATTCATGAAAAAACTATAAATAATATAAATAGAATAATTGAAAAAGATATTTCTTCTTTAAAAACATTTAATACTTCTACTAATGATACTATATCACGAATTGTTACATATATTGCTATGCAAAAACCTGGTGGAACTTCAAATGTTAAATTAGCTCAAATGTTAGGTGTTTCTCCAAATACAATTAATAATATCTTAAATGTTTTAGAAAAAACACAATTATTATTTCCCATAACTGCTTATAGTACTGGAAGTAAAATTATTAAAAAACCATGGGAGTATTTCTTTTTAGCTCCATCCATTAAAGCATCAATTAATTTTGAAATTGGAAGATATAATTTAAATAATAAAAAATGTTTAGCCACATTAGCTGAAACTTTAGTTGCATCATCATTATATAAACTAAAATTGTTACGTCATAATTTTATAGGTTTATTTTATGATCCTAAAAAGTCAGGTGTTGATTTTTTAGTAAGAAATATTGATAAAATAATTCCAATTGAAGTGGGTGTAGGTAAAAAAACTAAAAGTCAATTAACAAAAGCAATTAATAATTATAATTCTGATTATGGTATTTTAATATCTAATAGAACATTTAGCATAAAAAAGGAAAATAATATTATTTATATTCCATTAAGAACCTTTTCTTACATATGAAACTACATAAATGAAAATGTAGAAATGGGAATACTTATTATATTATCTTCTTTTTGAATTCTGCTGCTTCTATTTGAAACTATAATTCCATAATCTGAGTTGTATCTTGAAATAGCTTTTTTAACTTGTTTTGTATTTTTAGCACCAATTCCAACTTCTATAGGAATTATATCTCCCATTATAGTATTTAACAGAAAATCTACTCCACCTTTTTCAGGGTCATAAAATATTCCAAAATCTCTGTTTTGCTGCAGTTTAAATAAACTAGCTGCAACAAGATTTTCAGAAAGGTTTGCAATGTATTCTTTTGGATTTTGTGTAGCTAATCCATTTTTTATATAGATACTTGCTTTTATTTGACTAGTTAAGAAGTAATATTCCCAGGATTTTCGCTGTCTTTTAACACAAGATCCATAAGGTTCAACATGAAATAATAAATGTGTTTTTTCCAATGCCTGAAATATTGATTGTATGGAAGTTTTTGAAATATTTAATATATTGGATAGTTTATTGGATGATAACTCTGAAGGTTTTGACATTGCTATAATATTTATTAATTTGTATGTAGCTAAACGTATTGGAGTTGTAAAAGAAGTTATTATATCAAGGTCTTTTTCAATTATTCTGTCTTTCATATCCAAAGTCAATTGCACAATTGATTCTTCTGTTCTATTTAAAGTAAATGGAAAACATCCATATTGAATATAATATTCCCATTCTTTTAAGTAATTCTGGTTTAAATTTATTAGATTTTGATTATACATCCTATTTTCGATTTTTTGAGATTCTTTGACTTTTCCTGTGAAAATCATGTCTCTAAAAGTTTCACTTAACATGTCCGGATAATTAATATCATATTTTAAATAAAGATATTCTGCAAAATTTAATGGATAAATTTCTTTTTTAAGAGATCTTCTAGCTGAATCATTGTTATACTCTAAATTCAATGCATCTGATCCTGTAAAAATCATAAAAACATTTTTATCTTCATCAAATATTATTTTACCTAAAGATGCCCAATTTTTTGAATATTGTGATTCATCTACAAATATGAATACCTGATTTTTTACAGTTGGATATGCTTCATTTACATCTTTTAGGAAAACATCAATGTATTCTTTAATATTAAAGTTAGGAACATCTTTTAGGTTTTCTAAATTAAGATATAATATTCTGTTTTTTGGAATTTGTTTTTCATTAAGCAGATAACTGAATAATTGGTATATGATTGTTGTTTTCCCAACACCTCTTAATCCGGGCATTATAAAAAATCGGTCATCACTTTCTTTTTCTAAAAATGTGTCAATATGTTCTTTAAGTTGGTAATATTCTTTTTTTTTGTTAAATTTTTTATCATTATAGTTTAAATTATTTTCAACTATTTTAGGATTTGTCTTAAGTAAATTTGTAATATATGATTGTGTTTCAATTTCCATTTTTATCAGCTTTTTCAAGTAGTTGGTTATTTTTTTGACCGACCTTTTATATATAGTTGATTATTTTTTTGACCGACCCTTTATATACTGTTGGTTAAATTTTTTACCAACTATATAAAAGAATCAAATTAATATACATATTTATAACTAATTAGTTACTTTTTAGATGCATTTATATACTAGAATAATACAATATAACTATGTAATAACATAAGTTGTTATAAAAATATTAAAAAATTGATTTAAATGACATTGCTATTAGGTAAAAAACAAGAATGTGGAAATATAACTATAGTTCCTATTTTAAATGATTCACCTTTGAAATTAGATATTTTAGATTTAACAACAGGATTTAAAATGGGTCTTGTTGAAGTATCTGAGTGTGAACAAAGTACAGTTGGAACAATTATGGTTAAAAATAATGCTACCTCTCCATTACTTTTAGTAGATGGGGAAGAAGTAGCTGGAGCAAAACAGAACAGAATTATTGGACAAAGTATGTTAATTCCTCCGAATACCAGCATACCAATTCCAGTTAATTGCTCTGAACAGGGAAGGTGGAATTACAAATCTGAATTTAAACATTCAAATTATATGGCAAATTCAGAAACTCGATGCAGAAAAGCAGAATATAATATGGACAATTCAATAAGAGCTTCACAAGGTGCAGTATGGGATTCTATTGAAGACCTTCAAGTAAAAAGAAACAGTTTTTCCAAAACCTCTGCTTTAAGGGATAATTATGAAAAAATAGAAAAAACAAATGATGATTATTTGAAACACTTCGGGATTTATGAAAATCAGGTTGGTGTAATAGCAAGGTTAGAAAATAAAGTAGGTTTGGATGTATTTGCTAATCATAGTTTATATGAACAGTACAGTGATATGATTCTTAAAAGTTATATTATTGATGATGTTGGAAATAATTCACTTATAAAAGATGACTTTGACTTTGAGGCTGTTTTAGACAATATAAATGAAAAATATTTTAATAAAAGAAATACTGTTGGTTTAGGTCAGTCTTATTTCATCAAAACAAATAACGGATCAGGAACCTCATTAATCTATGAAAATGAGTTGATACATGCTAATTTCTTTTATAATAACAGATTAAGAAACCTAAAACTGTAAATATATTGTATTGGCTCTCAAATTAAAAATATCACCTTTTACACGATAAAAACACTGGAAATTAAACATCACACCCCGCATAATATCTCCTACTTAAAAAGGGACAAACACGTATCAAAAAAACCATCATTTTTACTTTTTTTAAATACTAATTAAACACATTTATATAGTATAAACTCACAATATATACACATTATATTATAAAAGAGGTACTAAAAATGATTGAAAACAATATCTGTTTACTGACAGACAGTTACAAAGTTACCCATCATGCATTTTACCCAAAAAATACTGAAAAACTATATTCATACTTGGAAAGCAGGGTAGGATCAGAATTTAACAAAACAATATTTTACGGCCTCCAGTACATAATAAAAAAGTATTTGGAAGGAAAAGTTGTAACTCCGGAAAAAGTAAACCAGGCAAACAGTCTGATTAAGACACACATTGGTGAAGATATATTCAACTATGACGGCTGGATGCATATAGCTGATGAACTTGACGGAAAATTACCAATAGAAATAAAAGCCGTAGAAGAGGGAACACCTGTAGAAGTGGGAAATGTTTTAATGACTGTTGAAAACACAGATAAACAGTGCTACTGGTTACCGAATTACCTGGAATCATTATTATTGCAGGTATGGTATCCGTCAACAGTAGCTACACTGTCAGCAGAGGTAAGAAAACTCTGTAACTTTTATTTAGATGTAACAGGATCAGGCAAAGAAAACCTGGACTTTATGTTACATGATTTTGGATATAGGGGAGCTACCTCAACAGAATCTGCAGAACTGTGCGGAAGTGCACATCTCCTAAGCTTTAAAGGAACTGATACACTTGCTGCATTAACAATACCTGAAAACTACTATAATGACAATAATATATACGGCCTGTCAGTACAGGCAACTGAACACAGTGTAATGACTTCATTGGGAGAAGAAGGTGAAATCAAACAGGCAATTAATGTAATTGATAATGCAAAAGACGGAATATTATCTATGGTAATTGACAGTTATAACTACAGAGAATTCTTAAAACAAGCCAGTACAAAAGGCAGTAAATTAAATGATAAAATTAATGAATTTTTAGAAAAAACTGATGGAAATAAAGTAGTATTTAGACCCGACAGTGGAGAACCAGTTTCAACAACACTCGATTGTTTAAATATTCTTGGAGAAGGTTTTGGAACTGTAAAAACCACAGAAGGCTATAAAATCTTTGCAAAAAACATCGGACTGCTGTGGGGAGACGGTTTAAACTATCATAAAATAAGAGATATTTTATTTGGAATGAAATCAAATGGCTGGGCAGCACAAAACATCATATTTGGAATGGGCGGAGGACTCCATTCTTCAGTAAACAGAGACACTCAGAGAAATGCATTTAAATGTTCAGCACAGTTAAGAAACGGAACATGGTATGACATCTTTAAAAATCCATTGGACAGCAGCAAAAAATCAAAAACCGGAAGATTAAAATTAGTAAAGGAAAACAGCCACTTTAAAACTGTTCCAATATCTGATGAAAGAAAAGACTATCTGCAGACGGTCTTTAAAAATGGTGAATTAATAAGAAAGGAAAATTTCCAGGATATTAAAAACAGAACGCTAACATACACAAGGAAGAGATAAAATGAAAGAAGATATGTATATCACTTTAGTAAGTATGAGGCACTTTTTTGGAGTGAAGCCTTTTAAAAAAGACGGAATTCTTAAATTAATAAAGGAAAAGGACAACAACTATGATGATGAAGCCATTAAAGTTGAAATGAGACACGCCGGACAGGTAGCATATGTATCAAACAGTACAAATACTGTAATCAGAGGAACAATGAGTGCCGGCAGAATTTATGATAAAATTTTAGATGAAGATTATGCACAAATCAAATTCTACAACAGAGATATTGGAATAGCTAAAATATTAACTCCTGATGAAATAGATGAATTAAAAAAAGATCCCGAAAATGATTTGAACTTTATATAGGTGATTAAAAATGAATTTAAAACATTTGAGTTTGGCCAAAAGGCAGAATTACGAAAACATAACAGTAGTTCCTATTTTAAGTGATACTGATACTCCCTTTGATGTTTTAGATTTAAAAAAGGGCTGAAAATGGGGCTTGTAACGATTGGGGAATGTGACAGCACAAATGTGGAAAAGGTAAAATTAAAAAATAACTCAGTATCTCCATTAATTTTACTTGACGGTGAAGAAATTGCAGGATCTCTCCAGAACAGAATTGTTGCTCAAACAATGATAATACCTCCTAAAAGTGAAATGGAAATACCTGTAAACTGTTCTGAAAAAGGAAGAAATGAATATAAATCAGAGTTTCAGTATTCAGATTACATAGCTAACTCAAATACCAGAAGAAAAAAAGCATACAATAAGAACAATCCCCTTCAGGAAGTTGTCTGGAATTCCATTGATGATTTGGAAACGGATAAAAACACCTCCTCCAAAACAAAAGCACTTAGAGACAGCTATGAAAAAAACAAATATGATATTGACAGCTATTTAAAGCACTTCAAAATGGAAAACAACCAGATAGGAGTAATATGCATTGTAGAAAACAAAGTAGGAATTGAAATATTTAACAATCATTCATTATATGAAAAGTATGATGAAATGCTACTTAGAAGCTACATTATTGACAGTTCCAGCAGTGAAAAAATAAATATATCCGATAATGAGCTTGAAAATATATTGGCCAGTATAAATGAGGACTCATTTATTAAAAAAGAAGCTATAGGTTTAGGAAAATATTATAAAATTTCAAACAGCTACGGTAACGGACAGATATTAATCTATAAAAATGATATGGTGCATGCCAGCTTCTTTAAAAAAATTGAAGAACCAGCAGTGAATAATGGATTTGTAAAAAACATTCAAAATAATAAACAGGCAATATGTTAATTTAATTAGGAGGAATAAAAATGACTAATTATGAATGTAACGGATTAAAATATAAAACAAACAGTACTAAAAGTGTAAAGCACTGTCCAGGTTGCGGATCAACAGATTTTGTAATGGACGATTGCAGGTGTGAATTAATATGCAGAAAATGCGGAATGGTTATAGATGATGAATTCATACAATATGGTCCTTAAAAAAATAGGTAATGGGAAAAAGCTGAGCGATAAATTCCATTACCTTAAAAACTTATTTTTAAATTGTTGCTAATCTATATTAATAATTTCTGCATGTTCTGAAGAGCTTTCATATGATGAACCATAATCAGAAGAACCTGAATCAAATCCAGAAGAACTAAAACTTCCTGAACTGCAATCATTATAGTAATCATCATCAAAATCATGATTGGAGGATTCATCGTCAAATGAAGTATCATTTGAAGAAGTGTCTTTTTTTATGTTTACAGTATGTTGTGTGCTTAAATCACTATTGGAAATATCATTGCTTTTATTCGCATTAGAATAGCTAACACTATTTACAATAGCCAGTAATAAATCTTTATCATGTGTTGTAATTAAAATATTATCATGAGTTTCATCATTGCCTATAAATATTGTATAGGTTCCGGTATTTTGATTATAATATATAGTTGTTCCATTTTCAACAGATTCAAGTTTGTTTTTAATACATTATTAATACAAAAGATTCAATTTTCATATATTTTCATTTTTTAAAAAATCAATTACATTTAAATGAGTTATTCCATTTTTAGAGTAGTCCCAGTCATCTAATGTTAATACATATTTGGGATAATTGTCAGATATTTTCTCTAAAGGATTAAATTCTCTTTCACGTGTATTTTCATCTAAAATTGACTCTGATACTTGAATATAAATAGTTTTATCATGTTTTCTACATATAAAATCAATTTCTTGTTTTCCAATATTTCCAACAGTAACCCGATATTTTCTTCTGATTAACTCTAAAAATACTACATTTTCCAATATTTGCCCTCTTGACTTATTAACTCCAGCCTGTAATTGATAAAATCCCGGATCAATACAATAATATTTTTCATTAACACTAAGAAGTTTTTTTGTTTTTATTTCTTCTCTTTGTGCTTTTAATAAAATATAAGCTTCAGTAATATGTTTTAAGTATGTACTGATGGTATTTGTTGATACATTTATATTTTCATGCTTCAAATACTTTTTAATAGAGTTAACAGAAAATATCTGACCTGTGTTTGTTATTAAAAATTTTATTAGCCTTTCTAAAAAACCAATATTTCGCATATTATTTCTATAAATTATATCTTTAAGAACAATAGTACTATAGATATCTGTTAAATAATCTATTTTTTCATCATCATCAAAATCAAGAACTCTTGGAAGGCCCCCATATTTAAGATATTTATTAAATATTGATTTTTCATTATCTTTTGTTAAATTTCCATTAGTTACTTTGTAATATTCCAATATTTCATTAAATGAAAATGGATATAGGTCTATTTTGATATATCTGCCAGAAATTAAAGTAGCTAATTCTCCAGATAATAATTTGGAATTTGAACCTGTAATGTAAATATCACAATTTAAATCAATTCTATATGCATTAATACTTTTTTCCCAATTGGAAACTAATTGGATTTCATCAAAAAGTAAATATATTTTTCCTTTGAGATTTTCAGTTTGTTTAAATATATATTCATTTAGATCCACATAATCTTTAATGTTGTCGTATTTAGATGATTCTAATGATACATATAGAATGTTTTCATTATTTACCCCACGTTTTTCAAGTTCATCAATAATTTGTTTAAGTAAACAAGTTTTACCACATCTTCTAACTCCAGTTATAGCTTTAATTTCTTCTTTATCAATGAATTTACGTATTTTTGATAAATATAATTCTCTTTTTATCATAAAAATCATCTCGTGATATTATTTATATTTTTGATTAATAATAAATTTTTCTAATTTTAAATTGTATAATGAACAAAATTAATAAAATAATAATTTTTATTCATTATATTATTTAAAAATACAAATAATTAAAAAAATCATCAATATATAATTTAAAAATGAAATTATCTTAAGTATCAAAGAGGAGATAACTTAATTTCGTCTTTTTCAATGTAAACAAACCTTTTTCATGACATCTGATTTTTTTACTATAATACTCCAGTTACACTTTTGCAATAATAAAATATAAACTAAAAATAAATAGAAATAATTAAAACTCTTCCAAGGCTCCATCTTCACTTATTTTTTGAATTGTTGCTTTTGTATCATTCAATTCAGTATTACACTCTTTAAGTAATATATTTGCCTGAGTATACAACTCAACAGCTTCTTTTAACGGAACATTATCTGATTCTAATTGCTTAACTAATTTTTCCAATTCTTCTAACTTTTCTTCAAAACTTTTAGTCATATTATCACCTTTTATTTTATTTTAAACTAAGTAATATTAACAGTACTATAACAATAGCTAAAAACAGTACTATAATTACATTTTTAGCTTTGGATTTTCTTATTTCATCAGGATCTTTTACAACATATCCCTTTTCCAGCAATTCATCAGGATTTAAAATCTTTAATTTTTCTTCAAGAATCCTTAATTTATTTTCATTACTGTCTAATGTCTTGGTAATTTCTGCATCTAAACTTTTATGTATTTGAGCCATTTTAACAAATTTATCGTCCAATACCTGACACGGATTGCTGAAAACATGATTATTTTTAATTATTTCCAAATCATGAATATGCGAATTCAATGTGACATTAATTGAATTATTTAAATTATTCTCAATTAAATTTAAAGAATTTTTTTTTAATTCAAAAGATTCAATGAAATTCATGGATTTCAAATTTTTAAAGTGCAGGTTAAGTTTATTTTCATATTCTAACAGACAGTTAGACATGTTATTATCCAATTCATTTTTAAATAAAGTAATTTTACCGACTTTTTTATTTAAAATATAATCCGGATTATTCAGAATATATGAATTATTAAAGTTATCAAGCTGCAGTTCATTTGACTGAATCAGCTGATTTAATGATTTCTCAGCAGTTGTTTTTAATAAAACTAAATTTGTTTGATGATTCTTATACTTTGATAAAGGATCTTTTAAGGTTTTATTGTTTTTGGAAATATTGAGTTTATGTGTTAAATTATCTAATTTGGAATTTATCAAATCATTTAATCTTGTTTCAATATTTTTTAGTTTTTCATTAAGTTCAACTTTATTTGGAACAACCAGCTCAGCTGCTTTTGTGGGTGTTGCTGCAACTTTATCGGATACCATGTCTGAAAGCGTTTTGTCTGTTGAGTGACCAATAGCTGTTATAACCGGTTTTTTAGAATTAGCTATTGAACGTACAATTTCCTCTTTGTTAAAATCCCATAAATCCTGAGTACTTCCTCCTCCACGACCTACAATTATCACATCAACATCTGTTTTGTTTGCCAGTGCAATATTTTTAGTTATGCTTCGGGTAGAGTTGGCTCCCTGTACTGTAGTGTTCCAGACAATTATTTCTGCAGGCCATCTTTTTTCAATGTTGTTTACAATGTCTTTAACGGCTTTTCCGCTTGCAGAGGTTATTACTCCTATTTTTTTAGGATATTGTGGAATTACTTTTTTGTCTTTAAATAATCCTTCTTTATCTAATTTCTTTTTAAGCTTTTCAAAAGCAATGTATAAATCTCCCAATCCTGCTTCCTGCATTTTTCTTACTCTGAATTGCAGGTTTCCACGTACTTTATAAAATGAAACTTCACCACTGGCTACAACATCCACACCATTTTTAGGTTCAAAATCCAAAGATTTTGTAGATAATTTAAACATTACACAGGAAATTGAAGAGTTTTTGTCTTTTAGGGAGAAATAGTAGTGTCCTGAATTATATGATCCGTTAAAATTAGTTATTTCACCTCTGATTTTAATCTTTTTAAAATCATCACAGTAGCTAATTTTTTTATCAATCAAATTATTGATTGCGCTGATTGAGTAAATATCATTTTCTTCCATCAAAACACCATGCAGGTTAAATTTAATATTGAATTTAACTTGTAATAATGTTTTATCATTAATCTGATTTAATCATTGTTATTTAATTGTGTCAACTAAAAAAAGTATTACTTTAAAAAAATTTTTTATTACAAATTCAAAAATTGAAGAAAATGGTCTTTTTGCAGCAGCTAACCTATATGTCCTGATAGTTTTTTGACACCTTCGCAGAAAAGAGATTTTCAGCCTAATTTTATATATAAAGAGAACGTATATTTTATGTAATAATATACGAAAGTAAAAGAAAGATACGAATGTTTTATATACTAAAAAAACAAAGAATAAAATGTAGCAAAAATTGGGATTAAAAAATCATAAACTAGGTGAAAAAAGATTATGATTGCTACAAAAGAACTTTCAGGATATTTGGATGAGTATCTTGAAGAAAAACAAGAGATAAAGAACCTAACTTCAGAAACAATTAAAAAACAAACATTTAATATTAATCAGTTTATCAGTTACCTTGAAAATGAAGGAATTGAAGAACTGGACAGCACAAATGTTAAAAAACAACTAAGACACTACCGTAGATACTGTCTTAAAGGTAGAGGCAATAAAAGGACAACAGTGAAAACATATATGATGAATATTTTAGAATTCATCAACTCTGAGGAAGTTCAAGAAGAAATACAGCATGATCCCATTAAAATGAAGGATATTATCGAAGTTAAAGTCGAAGATCCTGAAACCGCTAAAAAAAGAATTGAAAAAATAAGCTTAAATAGCCAGCAAAGCGATTTCCTACTTGAAACGATAGAATTAAGTGGAAATGCAAGGGATTATGCAATCTGTTCTACATTTCTTGACTCTGGAATTAGGTTAAAAGAGTTGGTTGGACTTAATAAAAGTGATATTCAAGTTCCATTAGATGAAAATGGTTTTTATATCTTGCCTGATGACGTAAATAGCTATATAGAACTACATCTACGTGCAGAAACAACAAAAGGACAGTCTAAAGACCGCACTACATTTATAACCTATGATACATTAGCCAGTCTTAATGATATGATTTATGACCGTATAACAAAACTTAGAAAAAATACTTACGATGTCTACAGACCTGTTATTCAGCGAAAAAAAGCTGAAGCTGAAAAAACTCGTGAAGAACTTTTTTTAAATCAAAATGGAAAACGTATAGGAAAACGTGCAGTCCAAGAAGTGATAAAAAAGTATGCTAAACTAAGTGATGAGAGAATAGCTAATGAAAATATAGATTGCCCTGTAAATTATGGGAAAAATGTTAGTGTCCATATTCTCAGACACACTGCACTAAGCCATTATGCTGAAATCCTTACAGTAGCAGAGGTTCAAAGTATAGCTGGACACAGCAACAGTCAAACAACTGACAAATATATTCACGTTGACCGTGAGCATATTAAACAAAAATTAAAACTTAATAATATGAAAGCTATGTAATTTAGCTTTCTTTTAAATATTTTTTTACAAAACTATCCTATATCAATAGCTTGACCTATATCATGCCAACCCATTTAGCTAGTTTTTCTTTTATAAATTTCATGAAAATTATAAAATCCCAGCCAAATATTCATTTATGTTCTGATTTAAGATAAATAGCGATTTAATATTTGTTTTTATCTTTAAAATTAAAATTTCAATGTTTAATTTGCTTAAATATCATTGATTAAGCATTAAAATATAAAATAAGTTTATTTAAGGTCTTTTTTTATAAGATTTATTAAATTTTAAATATTATATGAGTCGGCATTAGTATGCCGAATATTTCTGTATTTACAGATAAATAGTAAATAAGAAAAAATAGTTAAATAGCCATTATAAGTATAATTACTATAATAAGCAAGATAGCAATACTACTATTAATATATATTATAGCTATTTATATTAAATAGATATTTTCTGTAAAGTATATAAATAATATATACTACCACTTATACCCGAATCATATTTTATTAATTTTTAAGTAAAAATTTAACTAAAAATTGGTCTAAATCATTAGATTCATATATATGTAATTTATACAAAAATACTATTTTAATCAATACTTTCATTAAATCCATACTTCAAATCAATAATTCGAGCACTTTTCATTAAATTTATTAAATTTTATAGAATTTATTAAATTTTATTTTACTGGCTGCAGTGTAAAATAATTTCTCATGATAAAAGAAAAAGGAATTTATAAAATCCCTTAATCATCATAATATTCTCCGTTGCTTCTGTATTTTACTGTTGAGCTATACATATCAATATAATTTTGACTGTGATATCCATGTCTATCAGGCATATCTCCACTACCTATAGGTCTTCCAGATGCTTTATCATATAAAACATAACCTTTTCCATCACTATCCTGCTTACTGTACCATGTATCACCTTCACAAACCCAATCAGAATGAGGATCTTTGGATTGTGAAGACACAGAAGAAGATGATTCATGTTCATCAGATACTTGGCAAACATCAGCAGTATCATTAGTAGTGTTATTAGTAATATTTGCAGTATTATTTAATGTTGTATTATTTACCGGTTCACTGCTTAGTGAAACAGTATAAATCAAACCACCGATAAGGCAGCACACAATCAGTATAAGTATAGCTATAATAGTTCTTTCATTGTCCATCTCTTCACCAAAATTACATATTTAAAATATAATAAAAAATATCATACTTACAATATTATATTGTTTATACTATTTAAACACATATTATTCATTAGTATCAGTTAAAATCTCATCTATTTCCGAAAGATTATTGGCAAAATAGATTTTTTCCTGCTTATCTGATGTGGACAAACCCATTTCAATCATATGGTCCAAAAGAACTTTCAGGCTATCATAATAGCCATTAAGATTATATACAATACATGGAGCATTTATCTGTTTTAGTGCAACTTTAGTCATTATTTCAGTTATTTCATCTAAAGTACCTGTACCTCCCGGAAAAGCAATGAAAGCATCTCCAAGCTCAATCATTTTCCTTTTCCGATCCTGCAAATCACTGGTTATTATAAGTTCGCTTAAATTTTCATGCTGCAGGTTATCATCTATAAAAAACTCAGGTTCAACACCAATTGCCATACCATCAGCATTCAGGACACTGTCTGCAAGTTCCCCCATCAATCCTATTTTTGAACCGCCATAGACAAGTATATGATTATTTTCAGCAATCCACACACCAAGTTCCTTTACAGCTTCTTTTAGAAAGGGGTCACTGCCTTCATGTGATCCAAGATATACCGTAATTTTCATTAAGTTACACCTATTATGTTATATATGCTTCAAATTCTCTTAAATTCCAAAAATAAATAATATAAATGAAATTACAGGTATAATTACACCATGTTTAAAAGTTTTTTCATCACTGATTAATTTCAGTGACACATAAACAGACATCATGATTGACAATAACGGATACAGCAATAGCCTGTCGGCATTTATTACTTTAACATTATACCATGCGGAAAGTACAGAAATTAAAAGTATTAAAACTGTCAAATAACCGATTCCTATTAATGCATATCTTTTATTTTTTTCATAATCACTGCTTACATCAGTTTGAGTATTTGAATCAGAATTATCTATTTTTGTTCCACATTCCTGACAGAATTTAGAATCCTTTTCAACTAATACACCGCAATTAGGACAATTAACCATAAAAACATCCCTCCAGTTGTTTTTATTTATCTTGTTAACAATATATAATAATTATGTTTTGAAAACAGCTAAAAACAGGATTTAATGATATTGCAGAGCCGGGCTTTTTTAAAAAACAGAGCTGTCAAAACAGCATTTTGTCTGATTTAACAAAAATTAAAAATATAAAAAAAGGCAGAAAAAATATCTTAGGTAATTTTTCTGATTAATACAGAAGTATTGTTTGTATTGCCTGTAGGCAGGAGCATTACTTCCTTATGGAATCCTCTGGTGTCTTTTTCAGTAACAGGAGAATATAAAATAGCTCTCATACCAGTATAGGTTCTATAAAGAACAGGTGTTTTTTCACTTACCACATCCCAAATATTGGAAAATACTCTTTCTTTAGGTTCTGCAAAAGCAGCTACCATCAAAATATCATAATCCAAATCAGCTATTGTATTTTCATTACCTATAACAATTTTAATATCGTCGTCAAGGTTTAATTTTTTCAAAACTTTTCTGGATAACTGGGCTACATCTTCCTGCTGTTCAATTCCAATACATTTACATCCGAATACTTCATTGAACATGATTAAAGTTAAAGGCAGAGGTCCGCTTCCCAAAAATAAAAAGGTTTTTTCCTCATTGAATTTAGCTAATTTACTTTCATTATTAATTAATCCTATATAACGGTCATAAAAGTGAAAAGAGTCAAGTACTTCTCTTGGATTATCTGAGTTAAGTATTTTTAATGCATTTTCCATTTCCAGTCTGGCACCTACATAAACGTAAAACTTACGGATTAATTTTAATGCCCTGTTCATCTTTTCATCATCAAGAATATGTTTAGCAGAGTCAAAATCGATTGTTTTATCATGCGCAATAACTTCAACTTCATCTAAAATCTCAATAACCTCATCGATAGCAACATCATCCAAAACGTTCATATCATCATCAAGATTACCGAAATTGGAAAGTTTATCAGCTATTTCTTCAATTTTACCCCAATATTTATAACAACTCATAATATCACGATATTTTTTCAAATTAAATAACAAATTATATATAGTATTTTCTAGTTTATTATATATTAAAGTTTAGTATATGATAATAAAGTATTACTAAAGCTTTAATTTAAGAAATAAAGTAATACTTTCATTCTTTTAAAAAATAAAGTATTAAAAATCGATTAAAATTTCCAAAAAAGTAATACATTTAATGGAGGATTAAAAAGTGAACTTTAAAATTATTCAACTGTCCGACAATATTTGTGAAAAAACCAGAACTCAGAAGTTTTTATTTAAGCAGATTAAAAAAGAATACGGATACGGATATGTGCCGGAATATCATAAAGACATAATGAATCTAAATGAATACTACATAAATCCTAGAAAAAATAATTTGTTCCTAGCAAAAAATCCTGAAAATGATGAAATAATAGCTACAATAGCTGTAAGAGGCTATGACAAAAAATTCAAAGAATTTGAAGGATTATATAATAAAGAAGATACTGCAAGCATTTGGAGATTATATGTTGATGAAAAATACAGAAGACTGGGTCTTGCAACAAAACTGTTCAAACTAGTAGAATCCTTTAGCTATCTAAACAGCTATAAAGAAATTTATCTCCACACCCATAAAAATTTAAATGGGGGATTAAACTTTTGGAAAAAAATGGGCTTTGAAACAACTGTAGATACAAACAATGACCTTCAGACAGTCCATATGATTAAAAAATTACCTAAGTTCAAACTCAATAATGTTCAATCCGGCTATAACTTAGTTATTGAATCCTTAACTCTTTTTTAATTATCATTTTATTTAATTATTATTCCACTATCAGTTGTTATGTTATCTGCCATATAATTGATATGACCTCTTCTGGCTGTTTTTTTAACATTGAAAAATATGTTTAGTTTATGACCTGCAACTGAATTATTATATTCTGCATTTAATTTATTATACATCCCTTCGCTTATGGTATATTTTCTTCCGTCATCTCCAACGATCCAGTAAGCTTTGGAAAAATCAGGGCCGAACTGTGTAAATTCATCAACAGTAACTGTGTTATTGTGATGTCCGATTTCATTTATTTCCTCATTGAATTTGGCATCATGGAGAGTATCCAATAAAAATCCGCTTGCACCAAATATTATGGCAAAAAGTATTGCTGCTCCAACTACGGAAGAAACAGAGTTTCCAATAATAAACTCTTTTTTTGAAGTCTCATTTTTATAATCTCTTCCATTAACAATAAATGCAAATATAAAACATGCAAAAAATATATATTTAATGCCTATTTCTAAAAATACTGCAAAACAAATCATTAAAAGAATGAAAATCTAATATGGCCAGACTAAAATCTACTTTCATATATTATAGTTACATATGATTTAATAAATAGTTTAGGCATATCTTAACCGGAAGAATTGGCATTTTTGAGTATGATAAATCAGCAGCACATTACAGTAATGGCGATTATTTTCAGAAAATTATTTTTTCCCCTTTCATTGGAATAACTTCATAATATTATCTCATTCTAGCTGAAACATGATATTTTTTCTAAAACTTTACCTGCAACTGTTACATCTTAAAATAATTCATAAATTTTTGATAATAATGATTTGTCATTTTTTGAGATTTGTTTTAATTGATTTAAAATGTTTAAATAGTATGGTTGAGTGTAATGTACTTGTCCTAAACCCCATTCATGATTTTCATCCAGTATTCTTTCTTTTTTAATTTTAAGGGTGATTACATCTTTTTGCTTTTTTAATATATTATCTACTTTTTTTAAAAGTTTATTGGTGTTTTTTGCATTGGATTTAAAATTTTTATTTACTTCTATCTTATTATCATCTTTAAGTATTTTATAACCTAATCGAACGGGATTTAAAATTATTTGTGAATTTGGTGATTCTTTTTGAATATAATCTAAAAATAAGCCCATATTTTCTTTGTATAATTTTAGATAAGTGTTTGGATCATTATACATGTTGATTTTTGTGTATGGCTTAATTTCAGTATGAAATTTTGTTTTTGGCAAATCCCAGTAATTATTTGTAATAAAACAGTTTTCATATTTTATTATACCAAAAATCACTTCAAAATAATTATCAATTAAAATATAATCTGGTTTAAACTTTTTTACTTCTGCTAAAAAGTTCTTAGTTAAATCTTGATTAATAAATTGTGTTCCTGCTTTATTCACCCTATTTTCTGGCAATATTTGGATATCCTGATTTTTAAAGGATACTGGTTCTTGCATAAGACTTATTATTGAACCTCTTTGTGATGAAATAGAGCAGTTAAAATATTTTTTATAATCTGGATTTATGCCACTGTAAAAATTATCTCTACTTGCACATGAGCCAAAAACAGCAATATTGTATATCATAATATAATTTATTTTTTTATTATATTATTATTTTTTTATTTTTATTTTAAACTACTTTAAAAAAGATTGTATGGAAGAAAATGTAATAACATTACTTTGTTTGATGATGAATGGATTATCTTTAAATATTTTAATTCAACAGAATAAAGACTATTTTTTAAAGGAAAGTGAAAAAACATGGAGTTAACTTTTAATTAAATATTTTCGAAATAAAGATACAAAATAAACAATAACTTTTAAGAAAAGCATGTTAAAACTTTGGTTTGCATTTGTCTTGAGATTATAACATTTATTTGTTGAATCAAAAGTCAATTCCAAACTTTTATTTACTGTTCAGTCAGGTATTGTCTATGGCACACTTATCATAATATAAGAGTCTTCCCTCTTTCAATTAATCTATGAGATTATCATCAACTAAGAAATCTTTTCAATTAATTGTTAACTTTTCTTTCATTAATGTGCTGATCAATTCCAATTTTAATTGCATCTTTGAAGCAAACATAGTTTAAAACAGCTAAATATCAATATATTTAATTTCTTTAATAATTGGTGCAAACTGAGGATGTTTTTCAATGAACTCTAAAGCAAGATTATTATGATATTCTCTGGCTTTAACTCCTTCAAGGGATCTAGCTACAACTCTTTCTTGCCTAATATCTTTAATTAATTTTTCATCTTCCCCAATCACATCCGATCTTTTTCTATTAAAATTAGGACAATAATCCATAACCATTACCCTAATCCTCATTGGAATTGGTTCTCTAAGATTTATTAATTCATCCATCAACTCTTGAGGCATATTCTATAAAAATTTGTCATCACTTTTTAAAGCTCTTACTTTCATTGATTTTCACATCTTTATATAGTCAAATTTTAATTCCATATTTTTGAAGCAAACATGCATATTATTCATTCAATATATAATATTATTAATCCTTTTAAATCAAATAATTATAATTTATCAAATAATGATGTGAAATAAGGGTATTTTCTAATAAATATGTCAATTTCATAATCCATTAATTTGTGACCATTCATTGTACTTCTAGAATTTTCAAGTTTATGTTCCAATAATCGTTTACTCAACAAATCTTTATTGGTAGCATTTTTTCCTAACTTTAAAGAATAACCTTTAGGTAACTCCATTCGAATTATATATGGTATCCAATCTTCCAGTTCTGTTAAATCTTGAAAATATTTTTTTAATTCATTTTTATTAACTTTATATTTTCTTTTATAAACCATAGATTCTTCCTCTTGTCAAATTTTAATTGCATCTTTTTGAAGCAAACATACATTGAGCATGGTTGGGCAATAACAAATAAAGGAACTGTATCAGGGATTTTTTCAAATGGGGCGAATAAAGAAGTAGCTTTATCTACTACTTTTTTAGAAATTGCAAAGGAAGATAAAGGTATTTTATATTTAATTCATAATCATCCAAAATCAAACCCCCCATTACCTTCTTCTGATGATTTAGCTTATTTTACTTCATTAGAAATAAAATATGGTTTAGTAACAAATGAAGAAGGTACTTTTATTCTTAAAAACAATAAATCTTCACAAAATAAAGACAAATATAAAGAAATCTATGAACTTGGTGTAAAGATTGAAGATAAAATGAAAGAGCATTTTTCTACTGATACAGGTATGGTTCCTCCGCCTACTTTGTATGAGGGTAAACCTGTTAAGGAATATACTTCTGAAGAGTTAAAATATTTTAAAGAAAGAGATAAATATGTTAATGAACATAAAAATAAATATAAAAAATTATATGAAGATGAATTATCAGATTATGGTTTTGAAATTGAATTTTTATATTAGAAGGAGTGTTGTTTCATGAGATACTTTGAAGTTAATGGTCTTGATGCGGGTCGTCGTGTTGGTTACGGGACATTTAACACTGATCATAGTGCTTACATAAGAATCCTTGAAACTGAGGAGGAAAAGATGGAGCATATGAGAGGGATGTATAAGACTAGTCCTAAAGCTTTTGCTGAATGGAAGGAATGGTGTATGTATGTACATCTTTTGACTGATATTTTTGGTACTCTTGAAGATCCTAAAGAATTTGATGAAGAAAAACTATTTGCAAAAGATTAAACCTTTACATTTTTTTATCTTTTTTATTATAACTATTAACATTGGTGATAATTATGGATTATAAAAAATGGCTTTTAGATAATTATACCTTTTTTGAAGATATAGTTGAATTTGAAGGATCATATTTTCTTGAATTTTGTTTAAAAGAAGATGCTATCTGTTTTGTTAAATTATGTTGTGATGTTGAAGTGTCAAAGTTTAATTGCATCTTTTTGAAGCAAACATACAAAAATTATATGAAAATAAATTATCAGATTATGATTTTGAAATCAAATTTTTATATTAAAAGGAGTGTTGTTTCATGAGGTACTTTGAAGTTAATGGTCTTGATGCAAGTCGTCGTGTTGGTTATGGACAATTTAATACAGATCATACGGCAACCATAGATCTGTTTGATACCGAAGAAGAAAAGATGGAGCATATGAGAGGGATGTATAAGACTAGTCCTAAAGCTTTTGCTGAATGGAAGGAATGGTGTATGTATGTACATCTTTTGACTGATATTTTTGGTACTCTTGAAGATCCTAAAGAATTTGATGAAGAAAAACTATTTGCTGAAGACTAAAACCTACTTTTTTTATATTATTTATACTTTTATATTAATCCTAAATAGACATCATTATTATTTAATAAATTTCATATATATTTATTAAGTGATAGTTGATGTGTGTTGAGAAGAATGTTTTTGAGTTTAATGAGTCAGGATTGTTACGTCAAAGTTTAATTGCATCTTTTTGAAGCAAACATACATTTTGATAATTTTATGTTGTCAATTATATTATTAAGATATGAAAAATTATACTACTCATATGTCATATTTTAAATGAAAATTTAAAAAATTCATTAATTTTATATGAGATTATAATTACTTAAAACTATAAAATGATTATAACACTACCACAAGTACATAAATTAGCTGCAAATACTTTATTAATATTAAAAGACGGATGTGGAAATAGAAAAATTCCATATTTAACTTATGATATAATTAAAATTGAAATTTAATATGTTCCCCAAATTCCATCAATTAATAATTTTACTTTAAAATTCATCAAAACACTATTTCTTAACTTTAATGCAATAATATTATTAGGATTTAACTCTAAAGCTTTATTGACACATTTAATACCTTCATCATATTTATGTGCCTCAGTAAAATCATAGCTTTTGTTGCATAAATGGAATCATCATCAGGATGAATTTTCAAACCTTCATCAATAACTGCCAATGCTTCTTCAAAGTTATCTGAAATCATTAAAATTTTTGTCTTAAGTGAATAAACATTTGAATCAAAAACATTGACTGAAGTGATTCTTAAATAATCATCACATGCCGTTAAAGCTTTTTTATAATTTTTAAGTGCGAAGTAAGCTTCTGCCTTAAAATATATTGCATTTTTATCTTTAGGATTCAATTCCAATGCTTTATCAAATGAATTAATTGCTTCTATAAACTAACCATACCTGTTAATTAATGAAGAACAAATTTTTCAGACAAATTTCCAGATGGAAATTCCAACATCAACAAGTTCACCAAGACAAATTCCAGTATAAAATTTTTGCATCTGTTTTTTCAATCATTACATTAACGATTTTTTGCTTCTATCACTTAACATAATTTAAATTCTATTAAAAAAATATCAACTTCAATCATTTAAGTCATTGAATAAAATTTTATTGTTATTATTGTTTATATTTAACTAAATGATTTTAGAAATAAATCCATTCATCAACCGTAAGATATTTTGCATTTCTTTATTTACAAAATTTAATCTAATAAACAAAAAGCCAACAACCAACAAATCGATTAATTAATATAATACATAATAATAAATAATTATGTAGTGTTTTATTTACACTTTATTTTAAGGAGGAAATGTTCATGGATAGATTAAAAGATAAAATAGCTATCGTTACTGGTTCTACAAGTGGTATTGGAATCGGTATTGCTAAATTATATGCTGCAGAAGGTGCTAAAGTAGTTATTTGTGGACGTAGAGAAGAAAAAGGACAAGCAGTTGTTGATAATATTACAAAAGAAGGAGGTGAATCTTCTTACCACTTCTTTGATATTACCAACACAAATAGTATTGAAAAATTAATTGATGATACTGCAGAAAAATATGGAAAAATAGACATTTTGGTAAATAATGCTGCTAATGTAGCTCTAAAAGATGGAAACATTGATGAATTAACAATAGACATGTGGGATGCTATTTTTGAAAGTGATTTACGTGGTACATTCTATGCTACCAAATGTGTGATTCCTTACTTGCAAAAAAATGAAAATGGTGGATCTATTATAAATATTGGATCAATGGCATCATGTGGTGGAGATTTAGGTTCTACTGCGTATGCTTGTGCAAAATCTGGTGTTGATATGTTTACACAATACACCGCACTCCAATATGGTAAAGACAATATCCGTTGTAACTGTGTACGTCCTGGATTAATAGTAACTCCCGAAAATGAAGCAAATGTACCTGAAGTTTTAAGAAATATTTTCTTAAACAATATCATGGTTAATCGTTATGGTGGTCCAGAAGATATTGGGCACATGTGTGTATATCTCGCATCTGATGAAAGCGAATATGTTACTGGTCAAATTGTTAATGTAGATGGTGGTCTTAATTCCCATGTATCTACATCAGCACAATTCAGAGAATTAAACTCTCGTACATGGTAATTAGTACTATTAAGTACTAATTTTTATATTTTTTTAGGGTGTCTGCCAAAATTGATTTTGTGTTTTTGTTGATTTTTTTAAAATATTGTTATATCAAGTTTTAATTGGTTTTTAATGGATGTTCTTTCATAGAAATCTTTTAAATCTTCCAGTTGTATTTTTAATTTTTCTTGTTTTAAATTGTATAATCTGATTAAATTATATGCTAGTGCGTCTAAGTTGATTTTTTTTCTGTTCTTGTCATTTTCCAATGACTACTTTTTTTTCTATTTGGAATTGTTCTTTTAAGTCAAAGTTTAATTGCATCTTTTTGAAGCAAACATACTTATTTTTATTTTCTTTTTTATACTATTTAAACACGTGTTAATTCTTTTTTGAAAAGTATTATTAGGAAAGTATAAAAGTATTACAAAAATAAGGGGGTTTTCCTAAAATTATTTACCAGTTTAAATAAAACCCATTATATTCCGTATTATTAAGTAATGATTTTACTAATTTTTTTGTTTGATTTTCAATGATTTTAGCATAAGTTACTTTTTCATTTTCAAAAGTCAAATCACTATGAATTTTGGCCATTATTTCGCCGGCTAATAATTTTCTTGATTCTAATTTTAATGAATTGTTTCTTTTATCAATGTTTGTTTCGTTGATTTGGTTGGTGTTTATTAATTTGAACACTGTTTTATCAACGATTTGTTGTCTAAATTCTTCTATTAAATCAAAAATTAAGCTTTGTCTTCTTTTTAAATCTGCATGCAATAATCCGCAGTATGGATCAAGCCCTAATGTTACAATATTTTTTGCAATTTCTGAAGCAAGTATTGCATATCCATAATTTAGCATAGAATTTACAACATCATTTTCTGGTTTTTGATTTCTTTTTTTGAAATTGATTTCATCAGGCAGCAGCAAACTTACTGCTTCCCAGTAATTAACAGAAGCTATTCCTTCAAATCCCATTATTTTATTTTTAGATGTGAATATATTGTCATTTAGAGTTATTTTAAAGTTTTTGAAATCTTTTATGTTTTGTTTAATTTTATTTTCAATTATTTTAACTTCTTTGATTTTTTTATTTTTATTTAATGTTTTAATTGTTGATTTTTGGTTTTTCATTTTAGATGTTATAAATTCTTTTGAAATTAAAAGTCCTTTATGATTTTCACTAGCTTGATATTGTAATTTTTTTAAAACAATATTGTTCTGATTTGGAGACTCTAAAATATAGTTGATTTGACCAAAGTAGTTGATACTAATTAATTTAATATTGTTTTTTGCCATCAGATTTAATGCATCGAATGTTATATGGCCTTTAGCCATTATAGTTATATCTGATACTTTGTTTGCAGAAATTCTATATATCTCATTGTCTTTTTCCATGACTACTATTTGATTGTCTTTTTTTCTTAGTGTTTTATTGTAGCCATCAATTATCAATTTCATAATATCTTATATTTTTCTTCTTCTAGAGTTATTTCTTTTCCAAAATATGTGATTTTATTATAACATGCACCACATATTGGAATTATAATTATAAACCCGTTTTCATCAGGTATTTTAGATATTTTTTCTTTTAAAACAAGTATTTCATTATTATCCAAATTTCCAATATATGTTTTTTCACTTATTTGTTTAAATGCATTGTAGTTTAAGATTCTTTTAAGTTTTAAAATATCTTTTTTGAATTTTAAATTAAATAAAACTAGAATTTTCAATTTTATCACATTTTTTAATTAATATCCATATTTTTTAAGTAATTCCAAATTTATGGCTCAAATCAGAATTTTAAAGTTTATTAATTATTTTTTCTAATAAACTTAGTATTCGGTTATTTTATTCAAAAATACTTAAAGTATCCAAGAAAAGTAATAATAAAATGATTATAAAACTTATTTCTCTCTAATTATCATATCTTCATATGAAATATCACTATCAACACATCTGATACCCAAATGTAAAAATATTATTTCATATATGTATCTCTATTAAGTTTACTCTCCTGATATTTTAGGAGGTAATTATAAAATCAACATTATATTTTCACTGTTTTCCAATCAGAACTGTTTAGTGCATTTATACAATTAATTGAAACTATTAAACTAATAAAAAGTAAAGATATTAAAAGTTTCTTTGAAATCATATGATTTTAATTGTATTAACTTACCTATAATATTCTGTTAACACATGAAAAATCAATTCATTCATCGAAACTTAAGCAGTTTTTTTCTAATTTTTATATTTTTTAATTTTCACGTTTTTTAAGTAATTCCAGACCTATGTCTCCCAGTTTGTATTTTTGGATTTTTCCGCTTGTTGTCAATGGGAATTCATCAACAAAGAATACATGTTTTGGAACTTTATATCTGGCTATTTTACTTATTGCATAGTCCCTTACATCTTCTTCAGTTAAATCTGAGCCTTCTTCTTTTATTATGAACGCTCCTACGATTTCACCGTATTTTTCATCAGGTATTCCTGCTACCTGAACGTCCTGAACTCCGTCTATTGTATATATGAACTCTTCGATTTCACGTGGGTAGATGTTTTCTCCTCCACGGATAATCATATCTTTAATTCTTCCGACAATAGAATAGTATCCGTCTTCATCAATGGTAGCCAAGTCTCCGGAGTGTAAAAATCCGTCATCTTCAATGACTTCTTTTGTTTTTTCAGGATTTTTATAATATCCTTTCATTACATTAAATCCTCTGCAGACTATTTCTCCTTTTTTACCTACTTCAGTTATGTCTTCACCAGTATCAGGATCTATAAGCTTAACTTCAACATTTGGGAAAGGAGTTCCTACAGTGTTTACTTTTTTCTCAAATGTATCTGCTGCATTTGTTTGTGTCATTCCTGGAGATGCTTCTGTTAGACCGTATACACTGGTGATTTCAGTCATGTTCATTTTGTCTATTACTTCTTTCATGGTTTCAACAGGACATGTTGATCCCGCCATGATTCCTGTTCTAAGTGATGACATGTCAAACATGTCAAACATAGGATGTGTCAATTTTGCAATAAACATTGTTGGAACACCGTGAATTGCAGTACATTTTTCCTTTTGAATAGCTGAAAGAGCTAAAAGCGGATCAAATTCCTCCAGCATTACAATAGTTGAACCATGTGTAATTACTGCCATGACTCCTAAAACTGAACCGAAACAATGGAATAATGGTACCTGAATACATAATCTGTCCTCTTCAGAGAAGTTCATATTTTCCCCGATGTAATATCCGTCATTTAAGATGTTTCTGCTGGTAAGCATTACTCCTTTTGGGAAACCTTCTGTACCGCTGGTATACTGCATGTTTACTACATCATTATTGTCAAATTCTTTTTTGATTTCTTTTAGGATTACATCATCCTGATTTTGACCTAACAATAATAATTCGTTAGTGTTATACATTCCCCTATGCTTGTCCTGACCTACATGAATAACATGTTTTAAACATGGAAATTTTTCTGAAGTTAATTTTCCTCTCTGACATGTTTTAAGTTCAGGCACCAAATCATAAATAATATCAATATAATTATTGTCTCTGAATCTGTCAGTTAATGCTAAAGCTTTCATATCTGACTGTTTAAGAATATACTCCAGTTCATGACTTTTATAAGCAGTATTTACAGTTACTAAAACAGCTCCTATTTTAGCTGTTGCAAACATGAAAGTCAACCATTCAGGAACATTTTTAGCCCATATTCCTACATGGTCCCCTTTTCCAACACCAATAGATAATAATCCTTTAGCTAAATTATTAGCCCTTTCATTAAATTCGGAATATGTGAATCTCAAGTTTCTATCAGGATAAATTAAAAATTCATGGTCCGGAAGTCTTTCTACTTGTTTTTCAAAAAAATCTGCTAGTGTATCTTCACTGAATAACATTTTTTTAACTCCTGAAATTAAATTTAATCGACCGGTGTGTATATTACAGCTAAAATTTTTGCTGTTTCATCATTTGAACTGTGTACATGATGTGATACAATTGAATCATAGTAAATACTGTCACCAGTTTCTAAAACATAGTTATTTTGACCATAAATAACTTCAATTGTTCCTTCAAGAACATAAAGGAATTCTTCACCTTCGTGAGAGCTAAGTTCATGGCTTTCTTCAGCATCCACTTTAAAGTCAATGATAAATGGTTCCATGTTTCTGTCACTTTTTCCGGCAGCCAATGAGTAGAACTCCAGGTTACTGTTCTCGGTTTTGTTTTCATCACCTGAGAAGTATACTACTTTGTCACTTTTTCCTTTTCTAACTACTAATGGTCCTGTCTGTTCATCATCATCAATAAAAGTACCTATTCTAACGCCAAGTACTCTAGCTATTTTTGTTAAAGGAGTAAGAGATGGTATAATTTCCCCGTTTAATATTTTTTCAACTAATTCAATGTTAACATCACTGTCATTAGCTAGTTCGTCAAGTGATACATTTCTAACTTCCATTAAAGTTTTGATTTTTTCTCCAATTTTATTTTTATTAGGCATTTTTTCCACCTTAACTCTTTAATATAAAATAATATGTATTTTATCATTAATAAACGTGTTTTCAGATATTTAAAAATAAGAGAATATAGTAAAAATTATTAAAAAATAATATATAAACTGTGTAAAAAAAGAAAGCTCTGCGACATTTTAAGCAATGCAATTATCGCCAGACGTTTTTTAATAAACAGAAATGAGGTTTTTAAACTGATAACCTCTAAACATGTTTAATATTTGTATAATCAGATATTTCACTATTGAATGTAGCTAAATTTGAAACATTCAAATCATGAATATCACTGTGTCCTGTTATTCTTGCAAAAGTTTTAATTTCTTCAAGACTTGCATTAAGATAATTGGTTAATCTTTTTGCTCCAATATCTGTTTTTAATCTGGAACGCAGTTCTTTATCCTGTGTTGCAACTCCCACAGGACATTGCCCTTTATCACATAATCTGTACTGCTGACATGCCACTGCAATTAAACTGGCTGAAGCTATAGCTATTGCATCTGCTCCCATAGCTAATGCTTTTGCAAAGTCACTGGAAACTCTTAAACCACCAGTAATTACCAGATCAATATCCAAATCATGTTCATCCAGATATTTTCTGGCTCTGTGTAATGCAAATATTGTTGGAATACTTGTTGAATCCCTAACTAATAATGGGCTGGCTCCAGTAGCTCCCCCTCTTCCGTCAACTGTAATGAAATCAGGTTTGGCATAACTAATAAATTCCAAATCATTTTCAATATATCCTGCAGCTATTTTAATACCTATCGGACGGCCTTCAGATTTTAATCTTAATTCATCTACCAGATCTTTTAAATCTTTCTTAGAATTAATATTCGGGAATCTTGATGGGGATATTATGTCTTCACCTGCTTTTTTACCTCTTACTTTGGCTATTTCAGGCGTTACTTTATCACCAGGCAATAATCCACCCATTCCGGGTTTTGTTGCCTGACCTATTTTAATTTCAATTGCATCTGAAGTTTTTAAGTTTTCATCAGTTACTGAATACTTGTTCGGAACATATTCAAAAATGTATTTGTATGCCTCATTTTTAACTTCCGGCAGTATTCCTCCCTCTCCACTACACATTGCTGTTTTAGCCTTAAAGCTTCCTTTAGCCAAAGCAATTTTACTTTCCTTAGACAAGGCCCCGTAAGACATGTGGGATACATATACAGGATTTTCAATAACTAAAGGTTTTTCAGCATTTTTACCAATTACCGTAGTAGCTGACACTTCTGCATCTTCTTCTAAAGGCATAGGATTTAACTGGTTTCCTAAAATAAGAATATCATCCCAATCAGGCATTGGCAATTCTGTAGCCATTGGTGCTGTAATGGGTTTTCCGGAATCGCATAACTTATAAATGGTGTCCATATGTCTTACTGATTCATCATTTCTGATGTACTGTTTCGGAAATGAAATTAACCAATTGTTTTCATTTATTTCAGCTGGTTCAAAGTTAGATATATCTGATCCGCAATCCGGACATTCTTTAAGGTCTTTTAATGGTATTTTTTCAGTTTTTTCATCATGAATATAATTACAAATCCTACACTGATATATTCTATATTCTGTTTTTTGGATTGCTTTGAATTTTGATAGCGGCGAACCGCATACCGGGCATTTTCCAAGTTTAACAAGTACCTGACCCTCTTTTTCTTCATCATAAACATAATGACAAACTTCACATTCATATGTCTTATAGGCCATATCTTTTTTCATTATTTCAAAATTAGAAACATCTGATTTGCAATCAGGACATTTTTCAAGTTCTTTAAAGGATTTGCCTTCTTTTTCTTCATCATGAATATAACCGCATATCTGGCACTGGTATTTCATTTTACCAACTCCACCATAATTAATATATTATATAACTTTAACAATAATATAAATATTTTTGTATAATATAATTAATTCAATGTTAAAAAAAGTAAAAGTTTATAACTGTTTAATTGAATAAATAAAACATACTATGAACAACAAATCTTTCTGGAACAGATATGCGTCAGTTTATGATAAAATTATAGGCAATAAAATAAACAATAACGAGATGTTTAATTTTATTTTAAAATACACAGGAAAAGATGACAGATTAATAGAGGCAGCCTGTGGAACTGGTGCTTTTACCTGTTTATTATCACCAAATTTAGGGGAAATAATTGCCTTTGACTATTCTGAAGAAATGGTTAAAAAAGCTAAAAACAAAACTAAAAACTTAAACAATGTTGAAGTTTCTGTTGGAGATTTAAATAATATAAATTATGAAGACAATTATTTTGATGTGGCGCTGGCTGCCAATGTGTTGCACTTATTGGATAAACCTGAAACAGCTATAAGTGAACTTACACGAGTTGTTAAGGATAATGGAATTTTAATACTTCCTACTTATGTAAAAGGAAATACTTTTCAGCGTCTGATGCTTAAAACATTAAAATTATTTATTTTTGAAAGTAATGAATGGTCCAAAAATGAATATTTGTGTTTTTTAAAAAATCATGATCTTGAAATTCTTGATTATGATGTGTTTAATGCAGGCCAGCCGTTATGTGTGGCCATTATCAAAAATTCCAAATAATTTTTTTCTACAATAGATTTTTTTAAAAACACATAATTTTATTTTAATCAAAATAACAATTGATTTAATTGGATACAATAGACTTTTTATTAAAATAATTAAAGCTTTCTTAAAAATTTAAAAAAATAATAAATGTATGAAATTAAAATTTGTCTTTGAAATAATTTCCAAGTTTTTCCGTGAACTCCTGCAATAGGAAATATAAATTCTGCAATCCTATTAATTGAACATAAAACAACAAAGATGCATTCAATAATGCAAATGCATCAATAATTGTTGTATAGCCGGCAGAACCAATTTTTTAAAACTAAATGAATCCAAATCTATCTGAAAATTCATCGTAAGATAAAAATCCGTCACGGTTTGAATCAAGACTTTCAAATTCAGAAATGATTACTTCTTCCGGAGAATAACCGTCCCAAAATGAATCCTCCATTATATATTCAGTTAATTCTTCAAATTCATCAATACTAAGTTTTCCGTCATGATTCGTATCCAGTTCATTAAAGGTATCAGAATAAGGATTTGTACCTAATCTGGCATAGAATTCCTCAGTGGTAAGTGTTGAATTTGGTGAATTTTTAACTATATCCTGAAGTTTCTTAATATCACTGTCTTCTTTACAGCTTGCTTTAAAAAGTTTATCACCTGCAGAGAAATAAAAAACATTAAAATCATCCGAAGATTTTGAATAGATAGCTAAAACATCACGGTGGTACAGAGTCATTTTAGTGAGGCTTGAATTTTTAATTGTATTTTGCTCATCAGGCAATGAGTTATACTGAATCAGATCAATGCCAAATTTGTCGGTATGGTAACCTGTATTATCTGGAGTAAACTCCCCATTTGACGGAACATTAAATTTAACTCCTCCTAAAAAGATTTCTTTAGATGAATCAGCTGCAAAAACAGCTGAAACTGAAATTAAAAATATAACTGCAACCAGAATAGCATGTGTTTTTTTCATAATATCTCACCTTTATTGAGTATATATATCATTAAAGTAAATAAAAATTAGTATTTTTTAATTAAACTGATTTGTTTAATTAATTGATGCATTATTTAATTGAATTGAAAAGCAAGTATTGAAAATATAAAAGAAAAAATTAATTTAAGATATATTAATATCCTAGTAAAATTTTAATGCCTATTAAAATCAGGACAGCACCACCAAGAATTTCAAATTTGTCTCCGAAATAATTTCCAAGTTTTTTTCCAATGAAAATACCGGAAATACTGAATATAAATGCTACAATTCCTATTATTGTACATGGAAGCAACAGGGACATATTCAGTAATGCAAATGTAATTCCAACAGCAAATGCATCAATACTTGTTGCAACAGCCAGCAAAGTCAATTCCTTAAAGCTAAAAGTATCCATAATATATTCATCATCACTGTCTAAGCTTTCACGAATCATGTTTAATCCGATAGCCAAAAGCAGGAAAAATGCAATCCATGGAGCTACAGTTGATACAAATGAACTGATTGTTGTACCGCAAATGTATCCTATTACAGGCATTATAAACTGGAAAAAACCAAAAAATAGTCCATAATATAAAATCTGTGATTTTGTCAGGTTTTTTTGTGTGAATCCCTTTGTCAGGGAAACACTAAATGCATCCATTGCCAGAGCAATAGCTATTATGATGATTGAAATTAAAGATGTATCCATATTATTCTCCGATTAAAATACTCTCTTCAATATACAGTTTTATTTCTGATAGATTAATATAGATTATTAATTTAAAAAAAATAAAGAAAATAAGTAAATACTTATTTTCTTTTTACAATAACAACAGCAACAATTATAATCAATGCTATTGCCAATATAGCTATTGGAAGGCCTGTAGAAGCATCAATTCCAATATCATTTAAGTTTTCATCAGTATTGTTTTCAATAGCTGGCGGTTCTACTGCTTTTTTACCTACACTTAAAGGCACCTGTGTTGAATTAGCCAAATAATTGTCATCACCACTGTAATTAACATTAACGATATATGATCCTTTCGCTAAATCAGGAACAGTGACAGTAGTTTTTCCGTCAATCAACTGATTAGTATAACTTTTATCATAAACAGTAACCTTTACAGAACCGGTAGCACCAGCAGGTAAAATAACATGAACAACTGCATTTTCACCTTCTTTTACATCCTTAGCAGAAACGGAAATCGGCGCATTATGTTTTCCCACACTAAAACTTGAAGTGTTTGTACCTGGCAGATAGTTTTCATCTCCGTCATAACTGGCTAAAACATCATAAGAACCACTAGCCAAATTATCTATCTTAAAAGTAGTTAATCCTTTATCAATAGGAGCGGAATATGTTTTGCCGTCAACAGTTATAGTTACACTTCCAGTTGCATCTTCATTAACCCGTACAGTTATCTTTTCGCTGTCTCCCATAGCAATATTGTTTGCATTAACAATAATTGTAGAGTTTGCCTTGGTTTTTTCATTAGCTTTAACAGGAACAGATGCAGAAGCCCCAGGTTTTTCTACATTAAAACTGGAGGTGTTTGTACCTGGCAGATAGTTTTCATCTCCGTCATAACTGGCTGAAACATCATAAGAACCACTAGCCAAATTATCTATCTTAAAAGTAGCTATTCCCTTGTCAATAGGGGCGGAATAATTTTTGCCGTCAACAGTTATGTTAATAACTCCAGTTGCGTCTTCATTAACATGTACAGTTATCTTTTCAATATCTCCTACAGTAATATTACTTGCATTAACAATAATTGTAGAATCAGCTTTTATGCTATCATCTACAGCAACTATTGTTGGAATAATCAATAAGAGCAAAATGAATAGTAAAATAATATATTTTATTTTGTTCATTTTTTAACCTCCACTAATAAATAGTGATTAAAAGATATTATGTTTATTATAATATTAAAAATTTACTTAAAAAACAGAAAAAGGGTAAAAAATTATTCACGTTTTTTTAATGAAATCAGTATGTTTAAAGTCATAACAATAGAATAAGTGCTTTTAAATCAAATTCTTCATAAGTAAAAACCTGTTTACAGATAATTTCAGCCAAATCATTATAATTTTTAACTGTCCATATAAAATTATTCATGAAAAATTACACTTGAAAAAAATATATTGTAGACATACGTTTCAACTGTAAAAATTTATTGTATACAAAATTATTTTATAAAATCAAAAACAAAATATCACTAACAACAAAAGGAAATAATAAAATGAATATTTTAATTAACGGATCAGGTGCAGTAGGATTAGGATTAGGTGCATCTATGCTTTCACAAAAAGCAGATGTGTCATTTTATGCAACAGGAAAAACAGCTGCTGCAATCAAAGAAAACGGACTTGAAAGGACAGGATTATTCCAGCATTACTCTTTTACACCAGATGAATATCAAGTATATGAGGATTATAAAGATATTCCTGAAAAAACTTTTGATTATGTATTTATATGTAGTAAAACAGTAGCTAATGATGATATAAGCAGAAAATTAGCCGAAAATAAAGAAATATTAAAGGACAACTGTAAAATAATCATATTCCAAAACGGATTTGCCAATGATGAGCCTTTTTTAAGATACTTTTCCGAAGATGAAGTATACTGTGCAAGAGTAATTACCGGGTTTTCACGGCCTCAAAGACATATCAGTGAAATAACTGTATACACAGAACCTATACTTTTGGGATCACTTCAAAATGCAGATCCTGAGTGCCTGGAAAAAATAGCTCAAATGATTAGTGCATCAGGAATCAAATGTGAAACAACCACAGAAATCGACAAATATTTATGGGCTAAAATGCTTTATAACTGTGCTCTAAATCCATTGGGAGTAATTCTTAACTGTACATATGGTAAATTAACTGAAAATGAATACTCCAAAAATATTATGGACAGCATTATAGATGAGATATTTGCAGTTATCAAAAAAAGCGAATATTCCACATTATGGGATTCAGCGGACGAATACCGAAAACTGTTCTACTCAAAATTAGTTCCGGATACCTATAACCATTACTCCTCTACATATCAGGACATTCAAAAGAAAATAAAAACTGAAATTGATACATTAAATGGAACTGTTATCAGATTAGGTGAAAAGTACGGTGTTGATGTAAGTACAAATAAAATTATTTATAACCTAATTAAATCAATAGAATCAGAATTTTAAGGTTTATTAGTTATTTTTTCTAATAAACTAATAATCCTGTTATTCTGTTCGATGAGAATATCCATTTTCCTTGTTTGTGCTGCAAGCAAATGTCCGTTAACATTATCCAGTCTTGCAACACTGTTTTTATCATATATTTTATATAATTCCTCAGCTATTCTTAAATCCCTTGCATAATCTCCAGTTTTATATTGTCCTCTTTTTTTATGTTTACCTATATTTGATGTGGGTTTTTTTGAAGAATTCAAATCAAAAAGTCTTGATCCGCAGTCAATACAATAATTGCTGTTATTATCTCCATATTTACTGCCACATTTTGGACATTCTTTCATCTAATCACCTTTTCAATATCTCCAGAATATAAAATAATTATTTCTTTCTTTACTTGGTACCGGAGCGTAATAGGAATATTCATTTACCATTTCCTTTTCATAGTCCTGTTTTGCTTCATTTAATATTCCGTAAAATGTAGCTGTGTCATAGGAAGAATCAGGAGTGTTGATTATGATTTCCTCAATTTCATCAGTCATTTCTCCGCTGCCCCATGATATGCAGTATATTGAATCTCCTGATGAAAAATAAGCATGAGACACATTATGTTTTGCAAAGTTATTATACTCATGGAAGTATGCCACATCATGTGAACCTATAGTCAGGTTTTTGCCTTTGAAATTATACCAGCACCCGTAACTGCTTGGAAGATAATCATCAACACATAATATACCGAATGTGTTCAGGTCATTATAATGATAATTAGTACGGGCAGTATTGATTTCTCCATCTTGATATTTTGGAGGAATTTTAAAATCTACATCATTTACCTTTACAGTTTTCCAATTGGAACTGTCAACTGCATTAACACAACCAACAGATATAATTAAAGCAATTAAAAGTAATGATAAGAAAAGCTTTTTTGAAAACATACTAATCTATTTGTACTAACTAGTATATAACATTTTATTAACAAACATTTTAAAATCGATTATAAAAGTTTATATATCTAAAAAATAAAAATAATATATGTTCGTATTTTAATATATCTTATTTTTTTACGAATACGAACAATGGTGATGATTAAAAATGAGTATTCGCTATTACTCCTTTAGTGGTGTTTAGGAGGATGAATACTCATTATATATTTAAATTAATTCATCTAATTTTTTACCGTATTCTTCAATCAGCAAATAATCATTAGCTACAACATCCAATAACTGAATCTTATAATCCTTAAATAGCTTTTCATCATCAAGAATCTTTTTTTTATTGTAAGGATAACTATTTTTAATATTATAAATTTCCTGATTGATCTGACTGATTGATTTTATAAAAACATCATCATCCTCAAAAATTGTTTTGCCTTCAGGAATCAAAATAGCCAGAGACCTCATGGAAGTTAAATCATAAGTTTCAAAAGATTCCACAATTTCTTCAAACAAATCTTTTTCATAAATACTTTGAACAGGATTGAAAGAAGGATGCAATTTATAAATTAAATCCAAATAAAGACTATTCAAACTATCCAAATCATCTTCAGACAACTCAAAATGAGTATCCTTTCGCTCAATAGCCAGATCCAGTTCACCCATATATTTTTCCAACATGCCAACTGATTCTTCAAATTCATTATCAAGCATTTCATCAATTTTAGATAAATCCTCCCCCTGATTAAACAGCTCAATATATCTTTTAATCATTTCCAATTCAATATCCAAATTATATGCTTCACATTCAAGAAAACCAAAACTGAGCAGATACATATCTTCAATTTTTGGACATATATGAAACCTTAATTTATCATATTCAAAAATTAATTCAGCTAATTTTTCCTTTAAACTAATTGACATTGTTAAAACCTTAATTCTATATATATGAATTAAACATATTTATAGATATATAGGTGATTTTAAATGGAAATAAAAGAAAATAACCTTAAAGAATTAATCGAAAAATACATGAGCATTGAAGAAACAGAAGAAAACCATGAAGAATTGCATCAATTGGGACATGAAATTGACCATGTAATCTTTGACAATAATTTTTATCTTGTAACACATAATGACGGTGAAGAAAAAGAAATCGTTTCATTAATAGTAGGGGAAGATGACGAATACTTCATACCATTATATACCGATGATGAAGAAGTAAAAGAAGCAATTGAAATATTTAAAAAAGAAGACAGTGATGCTATTTTTGAAACAGAAATCGTAGCATCTACAGACATATTAGAAACCTATTTGGATGATGACACTTTCCTTGGAATAGCTATTAACCCTCCAAAATATGATTTTGTAATATTTAGCCAAAACGTTATCGAAGATCACCAGGACTGCTGCTGAATTTATGAAATAACTTTTCAATGAAAAAAGAGCAGATAATCTTTTTTCAATTTTGTTATTTTTAAACACCCTATTCAACAGCAAAACCATTACCTTTAACTATTAAAAATTATTTTGAAACCAAATACTTCCATTATTTGAACTCTTTTTAGCTAATTAACATTAAAATAAGAACTTTTTTTAGCAACACGCTTAAATTATAACTAATTTTACGGTTTAACACTCTAAAAATTCTTTAACAAAATTTCTTATTTATTGAAATATCCGACAGTTTTCATAATTAAAATAAATGAAACATTACACAATTAAAAACCAAACTATTGTAAAATTATTAATTAATCCAATGATTATTTTCATTTATTTGATTTTAAAATGAGGATTATCATCAATTAAAAAGCAACCTATACATCAAATTAAGAAAATATTTTAATTTATTGACTTTTTTAAAATTTCAATAAAATCCAATTTTTCAGTTTATCCGTTTTCTGCAAAATTAATTAAATTAACTATTCAACACATTAAATATATATTTTGAATCATGATTTTAATATAATTAATCAAATCTTTAATTAAACATTATTCAGAAAAATAAAAAAGTAATCCGACCACATTTAATCTACTATCAGATATATGTTTTCCATAGCAAAATAATGGCTAAAAAACATTTATAAACAAAAATATTATAAAACAAATAATATGAAATCAAAATATACTCATAAATTTATTATTTATAATAAAAAAAGAATCAAAAATAATTATAAAGGATTAATAGAAAAATTAGCCAATTTTGACAAAGAAGTTATACCTAAAGATTTTTTAGAAAATCTAAATGATTCATCAGAAATATTTCTTAAAAAAAGACAGAAATTTTATCTTAAAAATCCAAATAAAATGTGCACAATCGATGAAATTCTACCATATAATGAAGAAATTAATGTTGAAACAAACAAAGTATTATCATTTATAAACAAATATCAAGAATTTGACAGTTTAATCGTTGGAATTGATTATTTCAATGGTGAAGAAGAATACATTGAAAAATATTTTTCACATGAAGATTCCTGGTATTTTGGAGGTCCCTCACGAAATTTTTACATTAAACTCGCATTCAGATATTATTATGGACTATGGGGAACTGAATTAGACATCTTTTTAAAGAATATTGGTTTAGAACATTTAATTTAGGGAATTTCAAGTAATGACAATAACATACTCCATATCATTACAAATGAATTGTTCGACGCATAAGAACTTCAAATGACAATTTAACATTATTAAAAAAGCATTAAATAACAAAACACAGGAAAATATTATTTTCTAATCAGATATTAACTTTATTTTGAATAGTTTCGTTTGAAATATTCAACTTATTTAGTAATTTATTGAAAAATATGGATCCATAAATTATCTTTAAAATTAAAATATTCATACTTCCATATGACCAATTTGCACAAAATCATTGGGCAACTTTGCACTAAATCATATGACCAATTTGCACAAAATCATTGGGCAACTTTGCACTAAACATGCAACTAATTTAATAAAACTTTATGAATTGAACATGATAATCTGAAATATCCGAAACATTTAGTTAAAAATGTAATTAATTGCAACACCTAAACTAATTATATATAATTTAAAAATGAAATAATAAATTAATTATACTTTGGAGAAAGTTATATGAAAACCAAAGATTTAGAAACTTATAAAAAAGATGGAACTAAAGCTTCTAAAAGTCAAATAAAAGAATTTATAAAGTTATATGCCAAAATAGCTAAAAAACTTAAAACTGAAAATTCAATAGAACTTAACTCTGTTAAAAAAAATATCAGAAAAACATACTCTGAAGAGGTTTATTTAACTTTGATTGATGAAGAAAAAGACTTTGTAAAATTCAATATCAGCCAGGGTTCCAAAGAATATATCATTCCAATATTTACAGACATCAGCGAATATAAAGAAGGCAAAGAAAAAATATCAACCTTATTTTTAGACAAACTAACATGTAAAGTTTTATCTGCAGAAGATATTGAAAAATTAGCTGGCGATGATGAAAATTTCAGAGGTTTGGTGATTAATCCCCATTCACAAAACTTTATGATGGACCGCAACGGTGGTTTTTAATATGGAATATATCTGTCCTGTTTTAGGTGAAGGTGACGAAAGAGATTTTATAGCTATTGGCCAAGCAGAAAACTTCAAAATAGCAGTATTTACTAACTTAGATATGTATCATGAAGGTTGTAAATATTTGGGAGTAACTGGCTATGAACCAATTAAAGTTTCTGATGAATTATTCAAAGACCTTGCTAAAAAAGATGATGAATTCACAGGCATTATTGTAAATATTCACAATGAAAAAAAGATTATAAATAAAGAAGAACTGGAAAGATTATGATTCATCCTCTTTCTCAACTTCTTCATCATCAACAATTGAAAAATTATTATAATATCTATACCTGTATGCCATTTTAAATCCTTCATCCACTTCTCTTTTTGGCCTTAATTTACGCCTTTTAGTAGCAGAAATTTCTTTTTTAGGATTTTGGTGTGCTTTAACTAAATTCTTATTTTCCCTTACAAACTGCTGTTGTCTGGTTCTTACACGATTATATTTATACACACCTTTTCTTAATAAACGTCTTCTAGTTGTTAAAAATCTAATCACAAAATCACATCTACTGTCTTGAAGCAGATTTATCTAAAGTAGCCTGAATTTCATCAATTCTCTCAACAACCACTTTAATAGCTTGTTCACCTTGACGAGTAGGGTTAATACCTTGCTCTACTAATAATGCATCCCTAATATCTCTTAACCTATCAATTGAGTCAATTTTCATAATTGTACTATAAAACATTGTTGTCCTCCGATTTATTATTAACTATATTACATTTTTATTTAGAATAATTTATAAATTTTATCATATCAAAAATAAGTTTATGAAATACAACATCAAAACAATCTATGTTGCCGGAGGATGTTTTTGGGAAATCGAAGCATATATTTCAAGATTAAAAGGAGTCATACAAACAGAAGTGGGATATGCAAACGGCATAACCCATGACCCCACATATGAACAGGTAGCTTCAGATAAAACAAAACATGCTGAATGCGTAAAAGTAAACTACAATACTTTTGAAACAAGCTTGGAGGAAATCATTAAAGAATTTTTAAAAATAATACAACCGAGTGAATCAACACATCACAGATTAGGAATCTACTGGCATGACCCCAAAGATGCAAAAAGCATCTTAAGACTGGTAAATAAAAATCCCTCTATTGAAGCCCATGAACTGAAGGGATTTTACCTGGCTGAAAATAAATATCAGAAATACCTGGAAAAACATCCTGAAATAAACTCAAACATTAAAATAAATATGAATCAAAGTGATAATTTAACTCTGCTTTCATATCAGGTAACAAAACTGGCTATGAATGAAGAAGCATTCAGCGGAAAATATGCTGATTTTGATGAAGAGGGAACATATGTAGACATTACAAACAATGAAGAGCTTTTTTCATCAAAAGATAAAATAAAAAACGATTCAGGATATGCGTGCTTTACAAAACCCATCAACCCTGATGCAATTACAAGTTTACGTGATTTCTCATACGGAATGGTCAGATTGGAAATCAGAGCTCAAAAAAGCGGAATACATTTAGGTTATAAAAAAAGAGATTACTATGAAATAAATTCTGCTGCACTTAAATTTGTTTATAAATAGCTACTCCTTTTTTAATAGCTTTTAAACCCTTTTCAAGTAACTGTCTTGGACAGGCAATATTTAATCTTAAAAATTCATCACTGTTTTTACCAAAATCAACACCTGCAGATAATAAAACCCCTGTTTTTTCATTTAAAAACTTGATGAATTCCTCTGAAGATATATCCAAATCAGAACAGTCAAGCCATAATAAATAAGTAGCATCTGCATCGGTTAACTTAATTTCAGGAATTTCCTTTTTTATAAAATCAGCTGCAAATTTCTTGTTGTCATATAAATACTGCCTCAGTTCATCAAGCCATGGTCTGCCGTTATTATATGCTGCTATTGCGGCATTTATAGCAAAAATATTGGCTCTGCTGACCCATTCAACATCAAGAGCGTTGAAAACATCTTCCTTCAATTTATCTCCCACAATATAAACCGCAGCAGTATTTAATCCCGCTATATTAAATGATTTGGTAGGAGAAATTGTTGTAATGGAATCATGGTTGCTTATACCTGCAAATGGAATGTATTTTTTATCGGGATCAGTTAAATCACAATGAATCTCGTCAGATATTATAGTTACATCATATTTGGCACATAAATCAGCTATTTTTTTCAGCTCTGTTCTGGACCATATTTTACCAATGGGATTATGGGGATTGCACAGCATCATCAAAGTTACATCTGCTTCAGCTAATTTTTCTTCCAAATCCTCAAAATCAATTTCATACTTTCCATTTCTGTACATCAGCTGATTTTCCACAACTTCCCTGTTATTGTCTTCAATTACATGGAAAAATACATGATAAACCGGTGTTTGGATTAATATTTTATCATTTTCATCAGTTAATTTACGGATAATGGTAGCTATTGCAGGCATTACTCCATTGGCAAATTTCAGATAATCTTTATCCATTTCCAATCCGTAATCTTTCCACCAGTCAGCATATGCATCATACCATTCATCAGGAATTACAGCATATCCGTAGAGACTTTCATCAGCTTTTTTTATAATTTCATCAGATATTTCCGGAGCAACCTTAAAATCCATGTCAGCTACCCACATAGGGAGTTCAGTGTCAAATAAATCCCATTTTAAGCAGTTAGTGTTTTTACGGTTAATAATGCTGTCAAAATCATATTTCATGTAAATCATTTTTAATTTCTTTTATAACTTTTGCCTGATGCCAACAGCCAACTAAATTGACTTTAAAAAGTTTGTCTAAATTATCAGCAGAATTATATTTTTATTGCATTATTCATTAGAGCTTCAATTTCAGCATAATCTATTTTCATTTAAATATTATATTGAATATTTATAAAAAAAGTAGTTTAAAAAGAAGAGAATCAATCTTCTTTTTTAAAGAAATCATCTTGAATTTCATTAACTATTTCAGTAAACCTTTTGGTTACATCAGATTTAGGTTCAATTGTAACCATTACTCCACCTTTATTAGGTGAGCTGGATACTTTTTCAGTTAATGGCAAATCTCCAAGATAAGTAATTTCCATTTCATCAGCAAAATCTTTTCCGTCACCTTTACCGAAGATATGGAGTTTTTCATTACAATGAGGACATTCATAGTAAGCCATATTTTCAACTAAACCTATGTTTTCCACATTTAACATTTCAACCATTTTTACACATTTTAAAACATCTTCCTGAGACACTACATTAGGAGTAGTTACCATAACTACTGCATCAATATCTGGAATTGTTTGTAAAACTGTTAACGGTTCATCACCTGTGCCAGGCGGGTTATCAATAATAAGAACATCAAGAGGACCCCATGCTACATCAGCTATTAACTGTTTGATACTGCCTGTTTTTTGTGGGCCTCTCCAAATAATAGGTGTGTCAATACTATCTAACATAAATGCCATTGACATTACTTTAAGACCGCTTGGTGCTTCAACAGGCATCATATGACGTTCCTCGTTAATCATGATGTCCTGATCTTCCACACCTAACATTTTTGGTATGTTCGGACCGTGAATATCTGCATCCAATATCCCTGTAGTAAATCCTTCTTTTTGGAAAGCTTCTGCAATATTTGCAGCTACTGTTGATTTTCCAACTCCTCCTTTACCACTCATAACAGCAATTTTATATTTGATTTGTCCTAAGTTTCTTGAGAGGTTGAGTTGTTGTTCAATCATTTGTTTTTGTTGTTCAGGAGTCATTTCTCCTCCATGACCATGATGTCCATGTTCTGGCATAATATCACTCTCTAAAATTTATTTTTATCAATATAATATATTATAGTAACTAAAAGTATTTAAAAGTTTACAAATAAATGTTAGTTAAATTTCTTACTGACTTCTTCTACAGCAAGTACTAATGGATCAGTAACCATAGATACTGGAGGTGCATAAGCAAATTCAACATTACTTAATTCAAAGCAGCTTAAACCTTGGGTAATAGCTAAAGTCATTGTATCAATCCTTTCAGCTACCCTTTCCTCAGCAATTATTTGACAACCAATAATTCTACCTTTACAGTCACAGATAATCTTAATATCCATAGGTTTGGCATTAGGATAATAACGGGCTCTTGTAAGTGCTTCCACCTTTTCAACAATAGGTTTGATATTGTTCTGTTGAGCAAAACTGGAAGTCAAACCAACAGCACCAAACTCTAATTTACCTACTTTAGAAACCATAGCATTCAATACTGGATTGAAATTAGATTTTTTACCAGTTATTGTACGTGCTAATGTTTTAGATTCACGAACCGCAGTAGTACCTAAATGACTGATAGTATTGGCCTGAAGAATTAAATCCTGAGATTCAACACAGTCCCCAAGAGCATAAACATCTTCAACAGAAGTTTCCATTTTTTCATTAACTAAAATAGCCCATCTTCCGATATCACAGCCGGCCATTTTAGCTAATTTTAATTCAGGCCTTACACCAGTGGCTAAAATAACCATATCTGCATCAATACAACTTCCGTCACCGAAATATGCTTTTTTAACTTTTCCGTCTTCCCCTTCAAGTTTGGTAATAGGTTCACCAAGCATTACATGAATATTTTCCATTTTCAAATATCTGGTTAAAATAGCTGCCATATCACTATCAAGAGATCTTGGAACAATTTGAGGCATCATTTCGCTTAAAGTTACATTTAAACCTAATTCTTTAAGAGCATAAACAATTTCAATACCAATCAATCCTGCACCTGTTACAACAGCACTTTTGGAAGTTTTAGCCCATTCCTGAACTTTTCTACCGTCATCAATGTTCCTTATCTGGAAAACACCTTCTAAATCCACTCCATCCATAGGAGGTACAAATGGGTTTCCTCCAGTAGCTAAAACTAATTTATCATAATCAATGGTTTTTTCACCATCCTCATTTTCATAAGTGACAGTTTTTTTGCTGCTGTCTACTGCAGTTACTTCAGATTTTATTAAAACATCAATATTGACTTCTTTATAATCATCTGGTGTTTTCATAATAATATCATCAAAGGATGAAATTTTTCCAGACAGTACATAAGGAATAGCACATGGAGAATATGCTACATTTTCATCACGAGTTATAACAGTAATTTCCGCATCTTTATCTAAACGCCTAATATTTGAGGCAGTAGACATTCCACCTGCTCCCCCACCGACAATAACAACTTTCATTGTAAAACAACCTTTTTTTAAACAAATTAAACAAAATATTTATAAATATAACACTAATATTTATTAAAATATAAGTATAAAAAAGTAACTATTGAAAAAATTCAATTCAGCAGCTGAAAATATGAGAAAAATTGATTTTAACTTAAAAGAAAATCCTTTTATAAATTTCCAGTCATCAAGATATTCAATGACTGCCAAAATTAATGTGGAAAAGATGTGGAAATATTCAAAAGAAAATAACTGCTCATTTTTTGTATTGTCTTTAGGCTGTTTAATGAAAGCTGTAAACTCCATACCTCAACTTAAAAGAAGAATAGTCAATAATAAAGTAATTGAACATGATTATTTGGATGGTGTTTGTCCAATAATGGATGAAAACAATGAAATCTATAAAGAAATGAGAGTAAAACCACCAGAAATATTTAATGACTTTGAAAAGTGGCATGATTATGTTAAAAAAACATCCAAAGATGTATTATCCGGAAAAACAGAAGAATTCAATGTTAAAATGGAAAAAAGAGATTATGAAAATATAGCTAATTATTCCTGCATCCCATGGGTTGATTTTGAATCAATAACAAGTGGAATATTAACCGGAAATCAGATACAGCCATTAATAACCTGGGGAAAAGTAAATGAAAACTATGAAATGAGCGTGGCTATTACAGTAAGCCATATTTTTGTTAATGGCAGAGAATTAGGATTATTTTATAAAAAAGTTCAGGAAAATTTTAATCAGCCAATCTAGAGCTAATCTATTTCTTATAATTCAAAAAAAATAAAGGTAAGGATTTTATTCAAAATCAATACCAGTTATTCTGAATCCTCCATAATGGGATTTGAATTTGATGTTCATACCAATAAGCAATGGAGTAATGGACTCAATTAAATGAGCTTTATTTAATGGGCCAATATCAATAGCTTTTAAACCAGGTATTTTTTCAATAATATCACTAGCTATCTCCTTAGCTTTCCCATCATCACCACAAATCAAACAGTCACATTCAATCGGGTTTGGAATATTTGCCAAATGGGAGTTACTAATATTATTAAATGCTGCAACAACTTTAACATCAGCATCTTTCAAGATGTTTGCTGCTCTTTCTGCTGCTGAACCAGGATTTATATGTAAAACATTACTTACAGGTCCGCCAATAGCTGTTTCCAATGGCACAGTTGCATCTAAAAGTACTTTACCTTTTGTGTGTTCTTTAATTGTCTTTAAGGTTGCACTTTGAGCCTGTAGAGGTACAGTTAAAATCAATACATCGGCTGCAGCTGCTGCATCTTCATTAGCCATACCAACTAATTCTTTAGGATTATATTCCTTAATTTCCTCATTAGCTTCCTCAACAACAGTTAAAGCTTTTTCTTCTTTACGAGATCCGACAATTACATCTTCACCTGCAATAGCTAAACGTTTTGCGATTCCAAGACCTTGAGGTCCGGTTCCTCCAATTATACCAATTTTCATTTTTTTATCCTCCAAAGGTAGTTATTTTTTGTCATAAAGTAATCCGCCGACAAAAATCATATATTCAGGCAATTTCCCATCTTTCGCATAGATGATTTTATAACCAAAAGTATCCTCAACTGTTTTGTCAACATCCCCACCAAGTGATTCAATAGAATACCTTAACTTAAACGGCATCTTACACGGCATGCCGATTGTTTTGGTACATCTCATACATAAATTACAGTTCCCCATAAATAAACCTAAAGAATCCTCGTTTTCCAATGCATATATTTCATTCATTAATTTAACTTTCATTCGCTCGAGTCTTTTTATAATAAAATCCAATTCATTAGGAGCATATGTTTGATTTAACTCTTCTTGTGAAAAATCAAATTTAAAAGCAATTATTTTAAGTTTGTTAAACGAATTCCAGATTTCATTAGGATCAAAATCAAAAGGAGGGCAACCCCAATTATTGCCGTATTGATCACATTCTTTACAGATTTCCAAAAATTTTTCAATGTCAACATATTTGTCGTAATATTCTGACACATCAACATCTGCAGTGAGTTTACTTATGCTAACCATAATACTATTTAAATAAAACAATATAATAAAAGTTTCTAAAAAAAGAAAAAGATAAGAGATTAGTTAAAATCTCTTAAGCAATGGTTATAGTTCTTCCAACCTGATACCCATTCCAGATAGAAGTAATAATATATTTGCCTGGATTTAATCTAATTGGGAATTTAGCAACACCGTCATCATCAGTTGTTCTGTTGTACAATATTCCATTAACATTGAAAAATACAGTTTGATTAGCTAACGGTTTTCCCTGACCGTCTAAAGTTTTTGCAGTAAAGTTGCTGCCGTCAAGGTATTTCATATCCAAATCTTCAGTAATTAAAGTTGGCAATACTGTAACATTGTTTCCAACTGCATATTTGCCATACATAGTTGTAATTATGTATTTCCCAGGATATAAGTTAATATTTAATGTAGCAGTACCATTAATAACTGTTCTGGTATAAAATACACCATTAATGTTGAATGTTACATTTGTACCATCAGCAGGAGTTCCATCACCGTTTAATACTTTAACAACAAATTGTGATCCATTTTTGTAGTATTTTACCAGGTCTTCAGTTAATACAGTCGGCAATACAGTAACATTAAATCCTAATTCTTCACCAGTTGCAGGATTGAATGCAGTTAAAACATATTTGCCCGGATTTAACCAAATACGCAATGTAGCAACACCATCAGCAATATTTACATTATAAAATACGCCGTTAATATTGAATTTTACAACAGTATTGTCTTTTAATGCTGTGCCATCACTATCAATGAATTTTGCAACAAAATGAGTATCATTACGGTAGAATTTGACAATATCATTAGCCAGTATGGTAGGAGTTACAAGTATGCTGGATTCAACAGTAATATTGTCATAAGTAGCAGTTATTTTATAGAATCCTGATACTAAGCCAATACCCATAGATGCAACACCGGTTCCATCAGTAGTTTTTGTGTAATTTTTACCATTAATAGCGAATGTAATATTGGCATTAGCTATAGGATTATGATTTGCATCAGTTAAAATAGCGGAAAGTTTATCAGCACTGCCGTAAATTTTAACAAGCTCAGGAACAGTAAGTAAAAATTCAGGACCATTGTTTTCTACAATAGTTTTATTATTGGATTGAACAGTTTTATCTCCTAAACCAACATTGGAAACTAAATAATTGTAGGTTACAGACCCTAAACCAGTAGTATTAACTGTGTTTTCACCAGTAGTTTTAACTGTACAGTTGGTTACACTTACATTACCGTAAGCAATTTTAATACCTGTAGTTTCAGCAATTATGGAATCACCGCAGTTACTTGCATTACCTATATTATTACCACTGGTGACAATATCATTTTTATTTAAGATTACATTAGCTGCACTAGATGCAACACCGGTTGTAAAGTTACCAACAAGAGTTATTTCATTGCCTGTTAAAGTTTCATTATTTCCACTTACATAAATACCGTAAATGTAAGTAGAGTTACCTGCAACATTATTGCCTTCATAAATAATGTTATTAGCTTTGTCACCCCAGTTACTTGAGTAGATACCATATGCAACAACTGGAGATTCAACAAATACTTCATTGTCTTTTATAATACCATTGGAATTATCATATACCTGAATACCATCAGCATAATTGTTGTCAGAATCAGAGTAGAAAGCATTTGATGCTATTGTAAAGTTTTTGCCATCAATAGTGATACCATAAACATAGGTATGGCCTTTTATACTTATATTGTTGTTTTCTACAACAGCATTATCTCCTCCTCCAATATATAAAGCATGAATAGTATCATAAGCTCCGCTGGCATTGTTATATTCAATAGCAATATTATTTGAAGCTATATTTAAATTAGCTGATCCTTCAGCGTAAATACCTGCAGACATTACTGTAGCAGCCCATGTAGGAGGCATGTATTTTACAGGAACTGATGGAATTTCAGCAAAAATATAATTATTTAAAATATTTACATTATCAGAATCAATTACTTTAATAATATTATTGATGCCATTGCCGTCAGTTTTACCAGAATAAACAATAGTATTATTGTCAATTGTTAAATTAGCTGCATTTTCAGCATTAATTACAAAACTGTCTTTATCAAAAGCACTGTCAACTGAAATCATGTTAGTATTTATGCTGGCATTAGCTCCCATTACATCAATTGCTGATTCAATACCTCCAGCATTAGTTAAAACAATGGCAAAATTAGAAACAGAAATATTATTTCCTTTAATTACAAGACCCATATCTTTTAAAATAGCTTTTTCACCAATCAAATTGATTTTTTTATCAATAGTAAGAGCAGTTAAGTTAAGCCCACTGAAACTACCTGTAAAAATCAAATCAGAAAATGGGATGTCGCTTTTTAAAACACCGTCTTTATCAAAGTAATTGAAAAATGTATCATTTGTAACAGTGTTTCCGATTACAGTAAAAACAATATTGATAGTTTTATCTGCATATTTTTTATCACCAAAGTAAACTACAGCTGCATTGGTATTGCCGACAGCTAAATCTGGTATATCAATAGTGGTTTTACCGTTTATAAGTTTTCCATTATAAGTTTTATTGCCAATAGTTATATTTACATCACCGGTTGCATCTCCAGGTAAAGTTATAACTGCAGAAACATTATTTCCATAAAATACAGCAGGTGCATTTACAGTCATGTCATATGCAGAAATTTTATTTACATTAAATACAACTGGTGTGGAATTAATTCCGTCATAACTTGCAATTACGCTATGTTTACCAGTTTCTAAGTTTGTAAAAATTACACTTGCACTGCCGTTAGTAATAACTCCTGTCTGAACGATATTCTCATCCAAACTGAATTTAATATTACCTGCAGTAGTATTTGGAATTATTTTAGCTTCAACTGTTGCATCTTCGCCATAATATATATCTTTAGCTGTAACATCTATAGATATATCATTTGCTTCACCTGCAACTGTTCCATCATCATATGATGCAGATACATCAACATCATCAGTAGCAGAAACTGCTGAAAGTGAAAGAGCCACTACCGCAACAAGAAGAAAGATAAATATCTTTTTATCCATAGTTAATCTCTCCATTTATATACAAAATATTCTTTAGCACTCATAAATTACAAATTATACAATAATAATTTACAATTCATCCAACTGTTATGAATGCTTGTAATTTATATTTGTGCTGATATAATATAATCCTTTTGAAGAAAAAACAAATAATATCAGTTATAATTTAATATAACAACATAATTAAAGTTAAAAAGAAAAAAAGTAAAAGAAGATTTAAAATCCTCTTTTTTTAAGCAATTGTAATGTTGTTTCCTATTTGGTATTCGTTCCAGATGGAGGTTATGATGTATTTGCCTGGGTTTAAGCGTATATGCAGGCTGGCCATACCGTTTT